>Elaine_p2__coassemble_448_pt1 | contig 39028 bp, 28 predicted proteins | sample Elaine_p2__metabat2_high_PE_047 | metagenome-assembled genome bin Elaine_p2
GAGCTCCCAAAAAATAAAGTATAATAATAACCATTCGAACAATTTTGGTGAATAATAAGTGCAGCCGGGAGAAAGGGCTGCCTACGTAATCTATCTCCGCAGATACAAGAAAGAGAATAAGGTATTAAATCCGCAGATTCCTCCAGAAAATATAAGAATCCACCTTTCCGATACCTGCTGCATCGGAAAGGTGGATGTTATTGTTCAAGCATCGTCCGGACGGACAGACGCCGAAATGTATATTCACCTTTGCCAGAGTGTTTCCTCCGGAGCCTATCCGGATGGAATGATTTCTATGAAAGCGTCTCATACCATCCAGATGCGGCAGCGATTCACTACCTACAACTGTCAGCGTGACAACCTCCTCTATTGAAGCCTCACAAGGAAGTTGTCCACACACTACAGAAGCAAATTCACAATCGGATAGCCTTTCTTCTACAACGAAAAAAGTCACCAAAACCACGATTGATGATATAATAAAACGAAGTATCATTCTTAGCGCAAAGATATACGAAAAGCAAAGATGCACAATGTTGACACCCTTTTATTATATTTTTTTAATACACACAATCTAACTTAAAGTTTTCTATTTTCTATAGGCAATCATTGCTGACTGAGGAGCTGCTATCAGTTGTGCACCGCTGACATCCCGCAAGCCCTTATCTGCATTTATTCATGTGCCACCTCTCTTCACTCCATCCTCATCGGTACTCCAACACAACTCGTCCGTACCACCTCCGTAATATCTCCGCTTACAAGTACCTCTGCGTGGATATACTACGGAGCTATTCATGCCCTGGTCGGTCTCAGATATGGTGAGTGGTACATGATACGAAATACCAGTTTCATCTTCTTTCATGTATTAGTTTAACGATAGTATATCTAGGATTCAAATATAAAGACTTTGCAAGAAAGCGCCGTGCCCATAGAAGAAAAATATAAGTTATACAAGTGCCCATATAGCCCTACAAAGCCCTATAACAGCTATCTGCACGATGTAAAATATAAATAGAATAGAGCGGATTTCAACGGTAGTGATAAAATAGAAGAAAGATAGAGTACGCAACATTCTTGTAACACGAACGGCACAGGGATGTCGCACCGATGTAGAAACCTTGTAACAGCAAACCCTCATCTTTGCAGCGGAAAAAGAAAAGATTAGAAAAGACTAGTAAAGATGAGTATGAAAGTAGATTTAGGGAAGGTGTTCTTCCTGATTTTGTTCCTCACTCTATCGATCATGGCAGCCATGGCGGGCACCATACGAGGAACAGTAGTTGATAAACTGACTAAAGAACCGCTGACGGGAGCCACTGTACAAATAGAAGGCTCTACGCTAGGAACTATTGCCGACATAGATGGCAAGTTTGTACTGGAAGTAAACCAAAAGGCATGCACCTTACTGGTAAGATATGTAGGGTATAAAGACATCTCACTTAACTGTCAGGTAAACGAACAGGAAGCAACTGAGTTACTCTTCGAAATGGAAACAGATGCACAGACACTGAACGAAGTGGCTGTAGTGGCCCGGAAGAATCTGGAAGGTGAAAAAGCGCTGCAAATGGAAAGACAAAAAGCTACACTGGCTATCGAAAATCTGGGCGCAAAGGAAATGGGCATCAAAGGAATTGGTAATGTGCAGGAGGGGGTGAAGAAACTTACAGGAATTTCTATCGCCGATGCCGGACAATTAATAGTAAGAGGGCTGGGCGACCGCTACAGCATCACTACACTGAATGGTATGCCCATTGCATCACCCAATCCCGATAATAAATTGATTCCGCTAGACTTGTTTCCTACCTCTACCGTACAGAATATTACGGTAAGCAAGGTATATGACGCACAATCATTTGCCGATTATTCAGGAGCACATATCGATATCAGCACCAAGGAGAATGTAACGGACGATTTCCTACAAATAGGAGTACACACAGGAGGCACCTTTGGTACCATCGGTACAGACCGCTGGCAAATGGATAGAAAGGGGACACTCTTCGGAAAAGCAAGCGTAGACAACAAAGCGATGAACATGGCTTTGGTAGACTTCGATGAATATGTAAAAACTAAAAACATTTTTGATACTTCGTTCGATGTAAAGAAAAAAACGGCGCTGCCCGACTTGGGAGGAAGCGTGGGATTCGGCAAGAATTTCAATCTGGGCTCTCAGACTCTGACTGTGCTGGCTTCTGCCAGTCTGAACAACAGTTTTCAAAACATGGAGAATTGTTTCTACAAGACATTGGAATCACAAGGCAACGTATTGGATAACTTTACGTACCACAGTTATGCCCAACATCTGGAAGCAGCAGCCTTGGGACATATAGGCTATACCCTACGTAAGAGCGACCGGATAGGTTATACTGTATTCTATGTACGCCGCGCCACGGATACGTTTCAACGCCGAGAAGGAATCGACAGCGAAGGACACGACCTGTTGGGTACCAACAACGTGACACATATCTATACTCTACAAAACCACCAACTGAACGGTATACACAGAATGGGAGCCGACAATCGGTGGGAACTGGACTGGAGCGGAGCATACAGCCTTACATCGAGCGAAGAACCCGACCGCAGACAGGTGATGTATAATCGTGATGAGGATGGCAATCTGAGCCTCTTCAAACTGAACAGACAGGAAACCATGCGTTACTATGGTTCACTGGAAGAAAAAGAATGGAATGCACACTTGGCTCTGAAATGGAAATGGGGCGAAGAAAATTTTGTGGCAGCAGGAGCAGATTTTAAAGACAAAACTCGCGACTATGAAGCTACACGTTTCTATTACAACCTGAATAAATTAAATCCGGAGATACAAGACCCTTACAATACCGAGGGATTCCTGAACCAGACAAACGTATCAGACGGCAACATAGTGATTCAGCGCATCAAGCAGCCTAAAGACAGTTACAAAGCAGGGAACAGAATCTATGCAGCATATCTTACTACCGACTTCTACCCTACCCGGGAATGGCTGGTAAACATTGGTCTGCGCTATGAGAAAAGCGAACAATGGGTACGCTATTCTACCGATGGAGGTGATTGGTATAGCCGACGCAGGGACTTGAACCAACACGATTTGTTTCCTACGCTCAACATGAAATATACGTTCAATAAAGAACATTCATTGAGATTGGCTGCTTCGCGCACAGTAACCCGACCGTCGTTCGTAGAAATGGCTCCGTTCCTCTATCAAGAATCATATGGATCGGCACAGATTCGAGGTAACGAAGACTTGAAGAACGGATATAACTACAACTTTGACTTGAGATACGAGTACTTCAGAGAGAATGGGGATATGTTCTCTGTAACGGGATACTTTAAATACCTGGAAAGCCCCATTGAACGAACACAAGCCCTTCAAGGGGGAGCTACACTACACAGTTTCCAGAATGCCGACAATGGTATGGCAGGAGGTGTAGAGGCGGAAGTACGCAAGTTGCTATACAAGGATTTGAGAATAGGAGCCAACGTAAGCTATATGTATACCAATGTGAAACTGCCTCAGGGAGGTGCGTATACAAACAAGGAACGACCGCTACAGGGTGCTTCACCCATTCTGGTCAACGCAGACCTGACGTATTCACCGAAGTTCGGAGAAGACCGGCAGATGAACGTAGCTTTGCTCTACAATCTGCAAGGGAAACGCATTCAGTCGGTAGGTATCGCAGGACTAGGTGATGTGAAACAAGATCCACTTCACACCCTTCACCTGAACATAGGCTACCAAATCAATAAGCATCTGTCGGTAAAAGCACAATTCAATGATTTGCTGAACCGGGCAGTGATATTCAAACAAGAAGTACCGGCAAACGGCAGCGAAATTGAGGTGGAACGATACAAACCTGGAAGCAGTTTCGAAGTGGGTATCAACTGGAAGTTATAATGCCAAACCATAAATCTTTCAATATAAACTGATTCGAGAGTGATACCCTCAAATGAATAAAAATCTTTATATAAAAAAACGAAAAAGAGAAATGAAAACAATGAAAAGCAAAACAACAAAAATGGAAATGAAAATGAAAACAATGAAATGGAAAATGAACTTTTACGGGCTGGCTGTCATGACAGCACTCTCACTGTGTACTGCCTGTAGCGATGATGACGATAACGATTCAAATGATGACCAGAACACCGAAATCACTACACTGAAAGGTTCTATCACTTCGGATGTAACACTGAAAGCCGGACAAACTTACAAACTGAGCGGTGAATACATTGTGGAAAATGGCGCTACCCTGCACATCCAAGAAGGTGTTACTATTGAAGCTATCTATGATAATATCGTGGACTACATTCTGGTTAAACAGGGAGGAAAGATCGAAGCAATAGGTACTGCCGATCAACCCATCATCATGACATCTGAAAAGAAAGAACCGGGTGCTTGGGGCGGTCTGCACATCTGCGGAAAAGCACACACCAACGCAGAAGGCGGCAAAGGCAATTCTGAAATAGGTAACGCTTTATATGGCGGTAACGAAGAAAACGATAATTCTGGTACCTTGAAATACATTCGCCTGGAATATACCGGCTTTGCTTTTGATGAAGAACATGAAGCAAACGGCATCTCATTCTATGGGGTAGGAAACGGCACTACCGTAGATCATTGCCAAGCTTACAAAGGTTCAGACGACGGATTTGAGTTTTTCGGAGGTTCAGTTAACGTAAGCAACATGGTAGCTACCAGCTGCAGCGATGACTCATTCGACTGGACAGAAGGCTGGAACGGAACAGCCTCTCACCTCGTGGCTTACCAAGAAGCAGCAGCGACATTGGGCTATGACTGCGACTGCTTGATGGAATGCGATAACAACGGTAAAAACTTTTCTGCTTCACCGGTAGCTCATCCCAAACTGAGCGATCTGATTCTGGTAGGAAACGGTGGAAGCAAGCAGGGTATCCGCCTGCGTGCCGGTACTCAAGTGGAAATAGACGGTGCCAAAGTATGCGGCAAAGCCAATCCCATCACCGTGGAAACAAAAGAAACTGCAAATGCTCTGAAAGAGGGAGTATCCAAACTGAAAAACATGACAGTAAGTGCAGCACTTCAAAACATTGATAAAGATGAAACAATAAAACAAATCTATACCAACAATGATTTCACAGCTGCAGGAAATACCGTCGACCCCAACCTTTCTTATACCTCATTTGATGCCATTAAAACAGCTAACAGTTGGATGAATGGCAACTGGGTGAAATAACACACACTTTACTTTTCTTTCCCTTTTTTACGGGCTGCATCTCTTATCGAACGAGAAAGAGGTGCAGCCTTTTCTCTTCTTCACGGAAGGCTAACAGTATTGTAACAACTTTGAAATACCTACCTGCTACCTTTGCAGCGGAAAGAAAGAAAAAAAGTAAAAAAGGAAAAATGAAAGTAAAGCTACTCTTAGCCAGTGCTATCACGGGTGTGGTATGCACTTCAATCAGAGCGCAAAGTATTGAAAATGAAAGTAAGGGGAAACCTATCATTCAAGTGTATGGAAACTTCCACACGGGATTTGGAGCTGCCAATGATGACCGGGGATTTGAACTAGATCGCAGTTATTTAGGCTATCAATACACGCTCAACAAAAACATCGAGTTCAAAGCCGTAATGGATGTGGGACAATCGAGCGATGTAGACGACATGCATCGCATAGCGTATATTAAAAATGCTCAGGTAAAATGGACCACCGGACGACTGACACTGAATGGAGGTTTGATTTCTACTACCGGCTTTAAAGTACAGGAAGATTTCTGGGGATACCGCTACATCAAAAAGGTTATGCAAGATCAGTATGGATATGGCAGCAGTGCCGACTTAGGGCTTTCGCTCTCATACCGCTTTACCAACTGGATTTCAGCAGATGCCATGCTCGTAAATGGTGAGGGATATAAAAAAATCCAGAAAAACGATGGACTACAATATGCACTGGGAGCCACTCTAAAACCATTCAAAGGCTTCACGCTACGACTCTACGGCAGTCTGAATGAAAAAAACGAGCCTACAGGTAAAGATAGTTACATCTATGCCATCTTTGCCGGATACCAGAACAACCGATTCTCGATAGGGGCTGAATATAACCGGATAGAAAACATGAAACATGTGAACAATCATCATTTGGATGGAATATCGGCCTATGCCACAGTTATCTGCCATCCTAAATGGAAGGTTTTTATGCGCTACGACAATCTCTTCTCAAAACATGACTGGAACATCAGTAAGGATGAAGCGACCTATACAGCCGGTGTGGAATTCCGTCCCTGCAAATACATCAAGATAGCACCCAACTTCCGCTACCACGAAGCCAAGGCCGCGGATGTAAAAGACAGATACATGGCTTACATCAGCTGTAGCTTTGGTATCTGACCGTATTTCAAAATCAAAAAACAACCATTTAAATAAAAATTATTCGTATGAAAAAGATTTTTTCTTCTATGCTGACTTTAGCAATCGCCTTAACTATGGCGTCTTGCGGTGGAAATACAGCCAATAACGGCCGTGAAGCACAGGAACTGTCTGGAGCTGGAGCTACCTTCCCGCTGCCTTTCTATAACGTAGTATTCGAACAATTTGCCCAAGTAAACGGAGATGCAGTGGCTTACGGCGGTATTGGCTCGGGCGGTGGTGTACGTAACCTACGCGACAAAATTGTAGACTTTGCAGGCAGTGATGCTTTCCTGACAGATAAAGAAATGGCCGACATGGCTCCGGTAATCCACATCCCCACTTGTATGGGCGCAGTTGTAGTGGCTTACAACCTGGAAGGAGTAGATAATCTGAAACTTTCGGGCGAATTAGTGGCTGATATCTTTGCCGGAAAAGTAAAAACTTGGAACGATGCACGCATCGTGGCCTTAAATCCGAACGTGAAACTGCCGGCAGAAGCCATTATCCCCGTATTCCGTTCCGACGGCTCGGGTACTACCTTCGTCTTTACCGACTACCTGAGCAAGGTGAGTGCCGACTGGGCTGCCAACTACGGTGCAGGCAAATCTGTAAACTTCCCCTCAGGGCAAGCAGCCAAAGGCAACCCCGGTGTAGCTGGTGTTATCTCCCACACTAAAAACACCATTGGCTATGTAGGTTCTGAATATGCCTTTGCACAGAAGATAGCTTATGCCGAAATCCAAAACCGGAAAGGTGAATTCATCTTGCCTTCTTCTACTTCTATCTCAGCTGCAGCCTCGGGCAGCATTCCCGCCGACACCCGCACTTCCATTACAGATGCCGATGCCGTAGGAGCCTACCCCATCAGCTGTTTCACTTGGATGATTATCTACAAGGAACAAAATTATTCCAAACGCAGTAAAGAACAGGCTGAAGCCACACTAGACTTGCTGCAATACATCCTCTCTGAAGAAGCTCAGAACATTACAGCAGAAGTGCATTATGCTCCGCTACCTGCACAAGCCAAGGAACTGAGCATGAAAAACCTGAAAACCGTGACTTACGACGGTACGCCCATTCTGCAATAAGACTTAAACTGCTAAGCACATGAACGATAAAATATATAAATCAGTCTTATTCCTAGCGGCATGCCTCATGCCGCTAGTGTGCGGCGGCGTGGTATATGCCCTGGTGACTGATGCCTACGATGCCTTTGAGCATTTCGGTTTCTTCCGCTTCCTCACATCATCGGAATGGAGCTATACAGAAGGAGCCGAACAATATGGGGCACTACCGTTTATTACCGGTACCCTAATGACTACAGTGTTGGCACTGATCTTCTGTATTCCATTCTCACTGCCCGTAGCCATGTTCGTGGGCGAATATTTTAAAGGCACCAAGATAGCTGCCATACTGAGTACTGTAACCGACTTGCTGGCAGGTATTCCTTCCATTATCTACGGTCTGTGGGGATTCTATACTTTGCGTCCGGTCATCATGGCGCTAGGCATCTCGCCACAAGGTTCTGGTGTGCTTACGGCCTCATTGGTACTGGCCATCATGATTGTGCCCTACGCGGCTTCTCTCAGTGCGGAATTTATCAAAATGGTACCCAATGATTTGAAAGAAGGGGCATATAGTTTGGGAGCTACCCGGGCTGAAGTGATTCGAAAGATTGTGTTCCCGGTAGCCGGATCTGGAATTTTTTCTTCCTATGTATTAGCCATCGGACGTGCATTGGGTGAAACCATGACAGTAACCATGCTCATCGGAAACACCAATAACATCCCCCAGTCTATCACGGCTACAGGTAATTCTATGGCCTCCATCATAGCCAACCAGTTTGGCGAAGCCGACGGACTACGTCTTTCTTCGCTAATTGCTATCGGACTGATTCTGTTTATGATTACAGCCGTAATAAATATGATAGGTAAAATAATGATTAAACGCGCTAGAATTTCTTAATCTATGACGAAATTACCGAATATCAAACATCGTTTGGCTGCCGACAAACTGACGTTATGGGTCGTTTGCCTGTTTGCTGCACTGACTGCTGTTCCGCTGTTCCTCATTTTGGGGGAAGTATTATTGCGGGGCTACGACCAACTCACGTGGTCGTTTTTTACGGAACCTACTCCTACCGCTTATAAAGCCATGAAAGCCATTGAAGCCGGCAAGCCTATTCCCGGAGGTATTGCCAACGGTATCATCGGTACCATGATTATGCTGGGCATGGCCGTAGTAGTGGCCGTACCTACCGGAATCTTATGTGGGGCTTATCTGGCAGAAAACAGCAAAAGTCGTTTTGCACAAACGGTGAGCTTTCTCACCGACTTGCTGCAAGGTACTCCTTCAGTTATCATCGGCATCATCACCTATATTTGGGTAGTAGTACCCATGAAGGGATACTCAGCCATAGCGGGCAGTGTGGCACTATTCATCATGATGCTGCCACTGATTATCCGCTCTACCGAAGAAACACTAAAGATTCTACCTGCTTCACTCAAGGAAGCCGGACTGGCCTTAGGAGGCAACCGAGCACGCGTGATGCTGAAAATTCAACTGCCTGCCGCTTTTGGAGGTATCTTTACCGGAGTACTGTTGGCCATTTCACGCGTTATCGGCGAAACAGCACCACTTATGTTCACCGCATTAGGTTGCTCGCTCATCCGATGGTCTATCGACAAACCTATCTCGGCTGTCCCTTTGCTGATTTGGGAATTCTTCAACGACCCCAACCTGCAGGAACTGATCTGGGGCGCTTCGCTCTTCCTGCTTTTATTCGTTCTTACATTAAATCTCACTGCTAAATACCTTGCAAAAAAATGGAATCAGTAACTCCCATTCTCGAATTTAATAAAACTTGTGTCTCTTATACCAAACAAACGATGGCTGTAAAATATGTATCAGCTGCTATCGAACGAAATACCATTACTGCTATTATGGGTCCCTCAGGATGTGGTAAGTCTACCTTACTACGAGCTGTAAACCTGATGCATAATCTATACCCCAACATCCGAGTAGACGGTGAAATTCTTCTCAATGGTGAGAATATTCTGGCAATGGAACCCATTGATGTACGCCGACGAATAGGAATGGTATTCCAACGACCGGCACCTTTCCCCACCATGAGCATCTATGACAATGTTTTGTCGGGCTATGCCTTAAATGGTATTCGCTTGCACAAAAGTGAACGCGATGCTAAAGTAGAAAAGTGCTTGAGAAGTGTAGCTCTTTGGGATGAAGTAAAAGACGTTTTAAACAAGAAAGGAACTTTTCTTTCCGGCGGACAACAACAGCGCTTGTGCATTGCCCGTGCCTTGGCCATGACACCGGATATTCTACTGATGGATGAGCCGACTTCAGCGCTCGACCCCATTGCCACCAAACACATCGAAGAATTGTTACTGGAACTTCAGAAAGAGGTTACCATCTTGATTGTAACCCATAATATGGGACAAGCCAAACGCATCTCTTCACATTCCATGTTTATGTATTTGGGAGAACTAGTGGAATATGGTAACACCGAAACCCTCTTCTCTAACCCTGCTGACGAACGTACCAAAGCTTACCTCACCGGCAAGATGGGTTAACAAATTGCTGGAAATCAGTTCCCGAGGGAGATTGAAACACACGTAGTTCGAACTCGGGAATGATGGCCAGTACATGGTCGAACACATCGGCCTGCACCCCTTCATAAGGTATCCATTCCTTAATTTTGGAAAAAAAGTAGAGTTCAATAGGAATGCCGTGGTCGGTAGGTTGCAGCTGGCGCACCATACAGTTCAGTTCAGTATTCACCACCGGAAGACTCTTTAGATAAGCGGTGAGATAAGCACGAAATACCCCTAAATTAGTTTGCCGCCTGCCATTCACCAAGATGGAATTATCTATGTGGTGATGCTTATTATACGCTTCTACCACTTGCTCGGTCTGCTCGATGTAATCTTTCAATAAGTGAATCTTACGATATTTTTCCAACATCTCGGGTGTACAAAACTTCACACTGGTCATATCAATGTTGATACTCCGTTTGATGCGGCGTCCGCCACTTTCCTGCATACCACGCCAATTCTGAAACGAATCACTCACCAGCAGATAAGGAGGAATGGTGGTGATGGTATTGTCCCAATTACGCACCTTTACCGTGTTGAGCGTCACTTCTATCACCTTACCGTCGGCACCGTATTTAGGCATGGCAATCCAATCGCCTACCTTCAGCATATCGTTGGCAGAAAGTTGCACTCCGGAAACAAATCCCATAATGCTGTCTTTGAAAATCAACATCAGCACAGCAGCAGAAGCACCCAGTCCGGCCAAAAGCGACAGGGGCGACTGACCGATAAGATTGCCTACCACTACAATTCCTCCAATTACCCACAATGAAATCTGTAACGTTTGCAACAGTCCCTTCAAAGGACGGTCGCGAAACTGGTCTTTCTCGCTATACACCTGGTAAATAGCCTTGAAAAAAGTATTGACAAAGCAGAAGAATGAAAGCAGAATATAAATGTAACAGATGCGCATCAGAAAATCCAGCACCTTAGAATCGGTCTCAGCAAAAACTATCGGCACAAAAAGATAAATAATGACCGGAGCAACCATCTTACTGAGACGGGACATTACCTTACGGTGAAATACAATGTCATCCCATGTAGCCTTGGTACGCCCCACCCAATGAGCCACCACCCGCAATAACACTTTCCTAGAAATAAAATCAGCAGTAAAAGCCAGTATCAGCACCAGACTGAATGCTATCAGTTGATCCACTCTATCGGCCCATTGCGCAGACAAGCCGCACCCCACGAGCCATTTATTAATTGCTTCTAAAAATTCCATACATTCTTCTACTAATCATCAAGTTTCTTTTTATTATTTACTCAAGAAGTCACGAATATCATCTTTCATCCACTGATAAAGATATAAGTCTTTATAGTCATCGTTCTTCTTCAGCATCAGTCCTACGCTGACCTGGCTGTTCTCGTAACTGGTCAATTCATTTTGAAACTGCTCCTCGTGCACGGCCAGCCGTCGGATTTCCTGTTCACGCTCTCTACGCAACTGTGCACACACCGGAGTAAGCAGTTTCATGACCACACAATCCATAATGTGGTGCCCCTGCATATACAGATAAGTGGTATCAGGATTCACCCCTAAGGGAAGCAGTTCATCACGTAAGGCATCTATATGCTCGATGAGTTGCGGAAAACGAGTATGTAATTCCGAGAGTTTGTCTTCCACCCTATTCTTCAATGCCTGAAGGCATTGGTCCGGCTGGTGCAGACTTACCTCGTGCAAGCGTGTACATGCATTCAAATCATACATTGGAAAAGTGTGTGTATCATGCCGACGGTAGAACCAAACATTCCATAAAAAAAGCGGATAGACTATTTGTGAATAGCGCTTCATAAATGCAGGAAAGTCCAGCAAAGAACGGTCGTTCAATGTAGCTTGTACACATACTTCATGCAAACTTTCAGCATAACATTGAAAATTTTCAATGGCATAACCATACGTCTGAAAGATGTAAGGATTCCGGTTTATCTTCCGCGATACCTGAGTAGCCCCTTGCAACAGAAAATCATAATCACTGTCTACGCAAGCTATCAGGCTTCTTCCCAATTCTTCTGTGTTTAAAGTATTCATCAGAACCATCTTCTTGCCTTTCGACAAAGAGGTAGACGAAGGAAGCATCACCTGGAAATAGTATTCCTCGTTCTCGAACTCAGCCAGCAATGTCCGCCAAAAAGCGATGTCATCATAGCTCTCCACATAAGCTACAATTCTGCGGCGTGCCTTTTTCGGAGAAAGCCGCTGCGCAGCATCCAGATAGGCTGAAGTCAAATTATGTCTGAGTGAAGTTGCCACTTGATTCTATTTAAAACGATAAAACACATCTTATTTCTTTATATCGGAAGAAATGTCACTCACCTCGGTAACGGCATCCAGCCACCCTTCCATTATCAATGCAGGAGAATGGGTGGTGAGAATCAGTTGAAGATTGGGATTCAGCGTACGAATCATACCGATGAGTTTTTGCTGCCATTCGATGTGGAGCGAGGCTTCCGGCTCGTCCATAAAGAGCACACAATGCTTGCCATCGCGTACTAATACTGTAAGCAAAATCACCAGCATCTGCTTTTCACCCGATGAAAGTTTATAGGGAAGCAGACGCTCTCCATCTTGATAAAAGGCAATGTCGTTGCTCTTACGATCGATGGTTTTGCGCGTATAGCTGAAAAGTTCATCTACCATATCTTGAAACTTCCGCTTGGGCAAGGAAACGGCGGAAGCCTGCGAACGCAACTCCTCATCTCCACTACTGAGCAATTCTATCATCTTATTCCCCATATTCACCTGATAATCCAGGTAGCGGCGCTGCAAAAGATACAATTGCCAATCCAATTCTGACTGTACGTGAGGATCAGCCATACGGGCGGTAAAGTCACCCATTACGAGCGGACGGTCATAGCTGCGTATAACGTCGAACGGGATAAATGTTGCTTCAGGATTGTCGAAATATACGTGTACACCGTTTTTCTCCTCACGCTTCACTTCACCGGAGGTCTGTTCCAGATAGCCTACCGAACGGTTCAGAATGGTCGTTTTGCCCACTCCGTTGATGCCCGACAGGATATTCACATCGGGACGCAAATCCCAGGCGATGTTGAAGCGATGCCATAAACCGCAAATTTCAATACGCTTGATATAATTGGCTGGTACTTCCATAGTTCGTTCTTTTAATAATCGTCATAAACAAAAATACAACAATCTCTTGAAGATGCAAAATTATCGCTAATTTTGCAGCACTTTTCAATCATTTTTTTTAAGGTATTCAGGTTATGAACAAGTATGTAAAAGGGCACGCTATGGCTCTCAGCGCCAACGTGCTTTGGGGACTGATGGCACCGATTGGCAAATCTGCCTTGACAGAATTTACCCCACTCACAGTCACCACGTTCCGTATGATGGGTGCTGCCATATGCTTTTGGTTATTATCGTTTTGCTGTAAACAAGAAGAGGTGAATCCTCACGACATGCTGAAAATCTTCTTCGCTTCGCTCTTTGCATTGGTTTTTAACCAAGGAGTATACATATTCGGACTGTCACTTACCTCTCCCATCGATGCATCTATCGTCACCACCACCCTGCCTATCGTTACCATGATAGTAGCTGCACTCTATCTGAAAGAACCGGTTACTAATAAAAAGGTGTTGGGCATTTTCACGGGTGCCATGGGAGCCCTGACCCTGATTCTTAGCAGTCAGACAGGATCAGAAGGAGGCAACAGCAATATGTGGGGAGCTTTACTCTGCCTGACAGCTCAGATTAGTTTCTCCATCTATCTTACCGTATTTAAAAGTCTGTCGCAAAAATATTCTCCCATCACACTCAACAAATGGATGTTTGTTTATGCCTCTATGTGCTACATTCCCTTTTCTTACAGTGATATAGCAGCTATCCAGTGGCCGTCTGTATCTATGGAAGCCCTTCTACAAGTAAGCTATGTGGTGATAGGCGGCAGTTTCCTGGCTTATATCTGCATCATGACGGCACAGCGCTTGATGCGCCCTACGGTAGTAAGTATGTATAATTACATGCAGCCCATCGTTGCCGCCATTGCTGCCATCCTCATGGGGCTAGACCATTTCGATTGGAAAAAAGGCATCGCCATTACCTTGGTTTTCCTAGGGGTATACATCGTGACACAAAGTAAATCGAAAGCCGATTTAGAGAAAGAAAAGTCTACTTATTCATCTTGATACAGAACCATCCCATAAAAGGCTTATATATGCATTGCCCTGAGCAAGCGGTTGCATCATGTATAGCAACTGCTTGCTCAGGGCAATGCATATATAAGCCTTCACCATCGTCGGTAACGGCACGTCACCGTTTCAACGATTCAAAATACGTATCCAACAATTTTTGGGCCGCTGCAAAAGAAGTAAGATTACCTTGCAGCACCTGATTTTCCTGTTCGGCAAGCATGGATTCTATCCGGGCATTCTGGTAGAAACTATCGCGCAGATGCTCGTTGATGGTTTCATACATCCAGTATTTGCTCTGCTCATTGCGACGATACGCAAAATAGCCGTTGTCTTTCACAAAATCCATGTATTGATACACCATATCCCAGATTTCCTTCACACCGATATTATAGAAACCAGAATAAGTCATCACCTGTGGTGTCCAGCCGCTTTCAGGAGCCGGGAACAGATGCAGTGCATTCCGGAATTGCGTAGCCGCCAGCTTGGCACGTTCCAGATTATCGCCATCGGCTTTGTTAATCACAATGCCGTCGGCCATTTCCATGATACCCCGCTTAATACCCTGCAACTCGTCGCCGGTACCAGCCAACTGTATCAAAAGAAAGAAATCTACCATGGAATGTACAGCTGTTTCACTCTGTCCCACTCCTACTGTTTCCACAAATATCTTGTCAAATCCAGCAGCTTCACAAAGAATAATAGTTTCACGAGTCTTACGTGCCACCCCACCCAATGAACCTGCCGAAGGACTGGGGCGAATAAAAGAATCCGGATGAACAGAAAGGTTTTCCATACGGGTTTTATCGCCCAGAATACTGCCTTTACTACGTTCACTGCTAGGATCGATAGCCAAAACAGCCAACTTTCCTCCATGCTTTTCTAAAATATGCAGACCAAAAGCATCAATCGAAGTACTTTTTCCTGCACCCGGCACTCCACTGATACCCACACGAATGGAATTGCCTGAATAAGGCAGACATTTCTCTATCACTTGTTGTGCCAACACCTGATGTTCTGGCTTCACACTTTCCACCAAGGTTACAGCACGACTCAATGTAGTAACATCTCCCTTTACAATACCATCCACATAATCTGCCACCGATAACTCTCGTTTCTTACGTTTGGGCCGACTTTTCAAATAAGGGTTGATTGATGAAGGTTGCTCAATACCTGCATTGACCACCAGTCCTTTATATGCTTCATTGTTTTCCGGGTGTTCCATAATACATACGATTTAAGAGGGTTAGTTAGGATATAGGATATATAAATCACTTTGCTTTGATATTGATTTCCATTTTAGTATGCATGGGATCGTTGGTAATCATCAGTAGACGCAAATGACGGCGTTTCTTTCCGATGGCACGTTTACTAACTGTCACCCTCAGACGAGTGGATTCACCCGGCATCAGTACATTCTTCTTCAAACTTACCCCAACGGCCGGATGAAATACCTGCAACTTAGCTATCTGTAAAGGAGCATGTCCCATGTTGGTCACTAAAATATCTTGTTTAGCCTTCTTTTTTCTAGCCAACACATCGGCAAAATCCAATTCTGTAGCCGATAACTGTATAACGGGCGCATTTTTACGTTCAGTATCAGTCATTCCCGAAAAGTCGGGCAGCAGAACAGCAGAAACCGGAATTTCATTTTCTTCCCCTACCTTATCACCCGTAAAACGAGAAAGATAAACTGATGATTGAGTAAGTCCTAAACCTGATAATCGTTCGGGATTCAAAGTCAGTGTAATCACTCCTTTCTCACCTTGCTGCAACACAGCGGGCTTCACTTCCATCTGCAAATAAGAAGGCAGATGCATCAGCACCGGTTCATAAGGATGTTCAGACAAATTGGCCACTCCTACATGAATTACCGGATGCTCTCCTAAATGTACATCCGGAAAATCAAGTTCTTCACGATCTATGCGGATATTTCCTATCTGATAAGGATGAGTACGGGTAAAATCTTTCAGTTGACGCACTACTTCACCTTTAAAATTCAAATACACCAGATGCGGCTGTGCATTGGTATAAACAGCTACCGACTTCTGAAAATGTCCCAAAGCCTCGGCATCAAAAGTCACATCTACCACCCCTTTGGCTCCCGGAGCAATAGGAGTCTGCGTCCAATGTACCGCTGTACAGGCACAATCGGGCTCAATATCAGACAAGACCAAAGGCTCCGTACCAGTATTGGAAATAACATATTGCACCGTAACCGGATGTTTCCACTCCACTTGTCCCAAACTGTGCATCTCGGTGTTAGAAGTAAAACGAGGCTGAGCCACCATCAGCAAAGCCGTTGAAAAGCAAATATATAACGTAATTAAAAATTTCTTCATAAGTCTGTTGTAAACTAAATATACGGACAAATGTAGGAGTTTTCAATGAGACCTGCAAAAAATACCTTTTTCATTAGGAATAATTCTAAGAATGCCGTATCGTAAACAAATGTAAAGCCGTTCTCATCTTCCGTGAGCAAACCCGCATAGCAGTTATAAAGATATACTTTTCCTTGCTTCAATTCGCGCACAAAACGAAGTCCTACACCCGACTTTGCTGCCAAATCAACTTGAGTCAAGCCAAACTTCTTGCGCATATCTTTCACAAATGTTGCTAATGAATCATTCATATAATGAATCATTCATAATTATACCCTTTAAGGTACAAATATAAAAATATTATCTCATATTACACCTTTTCGGGTATACATATCTAGGCTGCCTATACCAGAGAGAGAGAAACAGCACCCACCCATGCATACTATAGCATACCGGCTCCCTCGCCGGTAAAAAAACTGCGAGAGAGCCGGCATCATAAAACAGCCTGCAATCACATCTGCTACTTACATTCCACCACTACTCCTGAGGAATGGGCTGCAAATTCTGGAGCATAGGCACTTTGAATCGTAGCCATACCCGCTTCATAGCGACCGTTTCTAGCCACCCGGCAAGCATTCTCCAAGATATAAACACCTTTACCCAAATGATCGAAGAAGAAACGAGTGGCTGCATCTTCCACCTCTACATAGGTACCCATGCCATTCATCCAGCGGTAGCCGGAAAGCGCGGCGAGCGGTTCGAAGCAGGCACCTCGTTGGTCGGTCAATTGTACAAAATCCATGGCACGGTCTAGCTGAATGGTCAGACGAGATACGACCTTCTCACCTACCTTCAAGGCGGAGCCTTCTCTCACGGGCTGCAGCGTTTTGTGCCCCTGAGCATTTACACGCTCCACAAAAAGTTGTTTCTGCACACTCAACGCACCTCCTTGCTGCTTCACTTCACTGATAGGTATCAGGTATTGCGCATACACAGCTCCCCATGCCATACCTTCACTGCGATTATCTACCGTGAGCCGACGGACATCCACTTCCGCACTGCCGCCAGCAAAGGTTTCTTTCACATAATTCAAGCCAGCCATAGCTGCATCCGATGTATGGATTACTTGATTGCCCAACGTAATACGTACTTCTCCGGAGTCTTCCAACAGGTTGCGTCCCTGCATCAGTAAAGCATAGATGGCATCGGCTGTAGCCACCGAGGAAGTCCAGCTAGTAGTCTGTTTCTGTTTCAGCAGCCACAGTTTCATTTCCTCCAGCAAAGCATCCTGTCCACCCACACAGCGGAAAGCCTCCATGGCCTGCACATGAGTAGGTATCGGCATCATGCCCCATTGGCAAGCCTCATCCAGAAAAGCAAAATGCGCGCCCAGTTCCGGTTCTTGTACCAGATGCTCCCGAAGCGAAGCCACAAACTCCTCTGCCTGAGAGGTGCGACCGTTCTTCCAAAGAATGACAGCGGCCTGCGATTTTTCTGCCACGCTGCCCGACTGGAGCAGTCCATTTACTTTATCCAAGAAATAAAGATAAGCTTTGCGATGCGTATCGGGCACTTTTTCTCCACTCAAAGCTATGAGATACAGATACTGTAGAGCGGTAGCAGAAGGAGTGGTATACCGTGCTCCCTTCCGCTCAGCCTTCAATCGTTCTTTGTATTCTTTCAAAAGTTGCTGATGCAGATAGTCGAACGCTTTTTGACGGATAACGACAGCTTCATCTTCCAATGCCTTACCGGTGAGCAACGGCAGACGAACCAAAAGTTCGGTAATATAGGTAGTCATGGAATGACTGGGGGGCATTCCTTTATACCAGCTCCAGGCTCCATTAGCATCCTGCAATTCTTTCAGTTTGGTCAGTGCCGCATAATTACGGTCTTTCAGTTGATTGAGGTCGAACAGCGTAGCTATACGAGCCCGCTGCTCGGCTTCCGTGGTAGCTTCGAGTAGCCACGGCGACTCACTCAGCAGGATATTCTTCAATTCCGGATTCTTTTCCAGTTGGCTTAAGAAAGTTTCTTTGCTACCACCCTGCGATTTCCATTGCGTTATCATCGCCTGTATCTTCGGCTGGCTCTGTGCAATAAAGGAAGCCAACGTATTGGCATAATACGCAGTGGCCCAATCGGTAGCATTGTCGGACGACGGTGTGTTCAACGACGGCAAAGCCTGCACGGCATACCAGGCCGGATTTCCGGTACATTCTACGATCAGCCGGCGGTCAGTAGCCTGCGGATGATGTCCGTTAAACAACTGTTCCAAAGAATATTCCTTCTGTTCCCCTCCACGCACCGTCAGCGGCAAGGTTTCGGTGATGAACACCTGGTTGCTCAGCACCGGAAGCAGCAGCTGTTCGCCGTCGCTAAAAGAACCACCTTCTGCCACCACACGCACACCTAGCAGCGGATAGCGTTCATCGGCTTCCACCTCCCAGTGAAGCACGGCATTCCGTCCGGCTTCTGTAGAGAACTTCTGCTTGCGCGAGTGTATCACCTGTTCGGTAGCCGGGTCGAAGAGCATCCAGCGCAGCGTACCTTTCAGGGCCTTTCCGGTAAGATTCGAGAGCGTGGCAGACAGTTGGGTGCGGTCGCCTGCCCGCAAGAACCGCGGCAGATGAGGTTGCACCATGAATTCCTTGGCGGTCACCACCTCGGCATCCAGTTGCCCGGTCATCATATCCTGCGTATGTGCATACCCTCGGAAATTCCAGCGTGTCAGACTCTCGGGCATGGTGAAAGAGAAGACAATTTCTCCCTGCTCATTGGTGCGCAACTGCGGGTAGAAAAAGGCCGTTTCTGCAAAATTCTTCCGTACTGGCGGCATAGGCTGCGTCGCAGCATCCAGCGTCACCACTTCTTCTTCAAAGACCACATCGAATACCTGCTGGCTTTCCGGAATTTCTTCCTCCACCTGCACCGGCACATATTTCACTTCTACCGCATGGCCGGAATCCTCACTAGTGCTGCTTATTTGACTCCCGTTCACCCTGCCTGTCAATGATTGCTTCATCGTTGGGCGATACCCCCTTATCACAACTTCCGCATCATCTTCCACAATTTGAAGAAGTTCGGTAATACCCGTGGACGAAAAGAACCTGTCATACGTCCAGCCGGGCACGCGATACGAATGCCGCGGAAAATCAAAACGGAGAGACATCGACGATTCTCGGCTCCACTGCCTGTAGATAGTGGGGAAGGCATAGCCGCAATGCACGTGCAGCCCTTGATAACACTGGAATAACTTATCCAGCGAAGCATCGTAGAGCATGGCCAGCATCTCGGCAGACGCAGGCAGTCCGTCGGGCCGCTTCACCGTCAGCTTCCATTCTTCTTCCTGCCCCGGACGCAAGCGGTCGCGGAACACACTCCATTGCATAGCCAACTCCCGTTGCGGCTGCTTATGTTTCAGGAATACCTGCTTTTCGTAGACTTTACCGTTCTTTACAAATGTAAAATGTACGGTAAGCCCCTTGCCGTAGGTTTCCCGGTAAGGATATTCCATACGCATCAGCGTGTCTGTGAGTTGCAGCACACGGCTTTCTATTCGCTTGCGCTGACAGAACACATCCATCAGCACATAGGCCTCGCGATACGACGTACCGAAGTACCATACCGCCGGCTGTGAAGCATTAAACTCTTCCTGCTCCTCTTGATAGAATAGATCCGTAAAGACCGGCAGCTTGCGGTCGTTCTTGGAAAACAGCATAAACGAAAGTTCCCGGTCGTAATCGCCCGGATAAGTCTGCTTGCTGTTCAACGAATCGCGCACGGTGAGCTGCAAGCGATACTTACCGGAAGGCAACTGACTCCATGCAGAGAAATCGGCCGGCCGATTGGCCTGAAAGTCACCCTGCCATATGGGATTCTTTGCATCCTCTCGATACAGATACGCCTGTCCGCTAACCGCCTGCTTCACTCCAGCCGCATTGGTCACACGCACCATAGGCCGCAAGGTATCTTCTTTACAAAGCACATCGGGCAATCCGATACTGATTTCATAGCGGTGCTGCGCAGCATTGAACCGGCTGGTTGCCGTCTGCGTCTCTCCCCCCTCGTCCGTCACCGTAGCTTCCACCACATAGCGATAGGCAAACGGCGTATTCTTGTCATAAGCCGGTAGCTGTACCGGTATTTCAAAACGTCCCTGTGCATCGAGCGTCACCGTATCGTGTTTCAAGGTCTCCTCACCCATCCAATGCACATAGCCCGGCATGATGCGCTGGTTGGTACGCTTCAATGTATAGGCCAGCGGCAACTCCTGCACACTGCGTCCGCTGAAAGCCTTCACTTCACCTTTCAGCACCACCTGCTCGCCCAGACAAAACGCCTTCTCAACAGGAGAGAAGTTGATTTCAAACGTAGGCCGCCTGTATTCTTCCACCTGGATAACCCTTGATGCCAGTCGTCCGCGCACCTGCAACTGGAGCCTACCGTTCAGGCAGGCCGTAGGCAACACAAACTTGGTGGCAAACGAACCAAACTCATTGGTCTGCAACTTACGGGCGGCTATCTCCTTCCGGTTAGCATCCAACAGAACCACTTCATACGAAGCATTTTTCCGCACCTGTGCCTCCCATCCTTTCTGCCGATAAGCCACCCCCTTTACATACACCGTCTGTCCGGGACGATAGATGGAACGGTCGGTCAGCAGCGTGAGTAGTTCTTCCTCCCTCTCCTCTTCATCCCGATAAATCACATCCACTCCTGCCATCTGACGAAGCATAGCGGCATCCTTATCCTTACGTACCGAGTAACTACGTACATCCTTATGGGTAAAACAAGCCTTTCCCTCGGCATTGGTAGTCAGCCTTTGCAGCACTTTCTCTTTTCTACCGGGATGATAACTGTCATACCCCACCACTTCGGCACCGGCTATGGGATGCCCCGTACGGCCATCCAGCACCACCACTTCCCTACGCTCTTCGCCCAAAGAAAGTACCATCGAACGGAAACGAGTTACCACGAAGAAGCCCGCCTCCATGGCAGCTTTTCCGCCATCGGGCACCATCTGCAATACATAAACCCCCGTTTCATCCGGCACAGGCACCCTGAACAAGGTGTCCGACCGCATATAGTTCCATTCCGCAGCCGGGCGTCCCGCCTTCGGGGCAGGCTTCAAATCCCGGTGCAGCGTAGCCACCCGGCGGCCATGCTGCCGGATAAAAGCCTCATCTATTACCCCCTCCAGCTGAGGAACCTCGGCATATGCCGTGCGATACAGATGCAGTGTAAATCCCTTCAGATTGCGGTGCATCACCTCCAAACGCATTGTATCGCCCGGATAACATTGCGAAACAACCGTGCCCGACAAAAGCGGCTCGGTCACTTCCTCCCGGATACGCTTCAATTCATTGATTCTGCTGTATTTCGGATAGCGTTTCAGCCCTTCCTCGCACGTCTGCAAACAATCCAGCAACGAACCGTTGCGAACATTCTTCAGCCAGGAGGCCTTCCGGATATATGCCTCGGCACATACCTCCTGCGCCCCATAACGTTGAATCAGACTGTCCAACTGCTCCACATACCGTTTGCCGGCTTCCTGCTCCACTTCGCGCCACCGCTGAGCAGACGCTTTCCGGACGGCCTCATCGCGCAGCTGCTTCACCCAGTCCAGGGCAGTAAGCAACGCAGCCTCTTCACACCCCGGACGACGGGCATACACCGTAGCCATCCGCTCGTAAATCCCGGATACTGTAGCATGCCTCAACGAATCGGGCAGGTATCCCCCAATCGCTTCATACTTCTTCAAGGCCCGGTGCGCCAACAGATGATACATATCGTGCGCATAATACCGGCTCTCATCCCCCATAATCACAAACGGCTGATAATCTTTCGAAGAAGCCATCAACAAGGCCTCCTCATCCTGCAAAGAAGCCCTGCACAGCGCATCCACCTTCCGGGCGAACAGATTGCCCGTCCACTGACGAATGTCTGTCGGCACTTCCTCCAATTCCAAATCGGTCAAGGCATCGTTCAGCCGCTCGCTCTTCCACATGGCATCTGCATAACGGTCGGCCAGCAGGGAATGAAGAATAGCCCGGTGCACCGGATTCTGTTCTTGGGCAGCCCATGCCTCCATGTGCCGGATGCCGGCATACAGGCTGTCGGGTGTCAGGCGACTCTGCACATACTCTCCCCACACCGTGGCTTTCAGCAGCTGCGGAGCATTCTGTTCGCGCTCGGCCTTCTGAATAATCTGATCCGCTATCCGAATCATGGTCTGAGGCAGACTCTTATCACGAGCCTGTTCCAACTGCTTCCATAGTTTGTCATACGACTGTGCCATAGAGGAACATACACATCCCCACAGCAACACACCGATAGCTAAGATTTTCTGAGTCTTTTTCATAACCATCTTCTTTTAAAATTAGCCAATAACAAAGTAAAGCAATCTTATTAAAATAAACGTTCCTTTTTAACTAAAAAAACTTGCATAGAAAAAAAAAGAGGGATTTCCCTTTAACAAAAGAGAAATCCCTCCTATCTATTCGAATCAAATCATCCAAGCAGTGCAAAAGCATCGCTTGCATGCCATCATCAAGCCCATCAGGGTTATTTCAGTCTATATCCCATCTTCAACATTTCATTACGACCTACTTCGGCCAAAATGCGTCTGAATGTACTTACTACTTTTTTCATAACGTTTCCTTTCTTAAACTAATACCATTCTTACACAATTTTTTTTCAATTCTCTCATTTCGCTGCTGTATGAGCACCCAGGGTAGCATATCCCCAAACATCTACATTAGCATTGCTCACACGATTCATAATTTTCTTCAACATTTTCATTTTGTTATCCTCCTAATTAAATTGTTATCCTTAGGAACCTTTATCGGTTCCTTCTTTTTACCCAGCCTTTCGGCTCTTTTCTAATACCTTTTTAAAAACGATCACTTGTTTTTTGTTTTCGCTCGTTCTAAAACCTCATCGGTTTCATTTAAGACAACGCAAAAGTAATGCCTTTGTTCATAACTTAGTCCTTCAAAACCTCAAAAAACATGTTATACAACATATTTCTTGACCTGCATCAAAAAGTGTAGGCCTATGTATGACAAAAGAGTACAGCAAAAGCCATATTGGCAGTTCTGCTGTACTCTTTTATCCTACTGACACTGTCAGTAATGTCGGTTACTTACATCTATTTTTATTCTTTTACGGGAGTCTGCTCCAAAGTAGCTACCAAGAAGTCATAAAACTTGGCTACGGTAGGAATCAAGGCACGTTCATCGGGTGAGTGAGGCGAACGCAGCGTAGGACCAAAGGAAATCATATCCAATCCCGGACAATTAGCACCAATAATACCACATTCCAAGCCGGCATGTATCACCTTCACAGCAGGTTCTACACCAAACTGCTGCTTATACGACAACTTCATGGCATGCAGAATCGGAGAATTTACATTCGGCTGCCAGCCAGAATAAGCACCACTGAGTTCCACCTTCATACCTGCCATAGAGAAGCAAGCCGTCAGGCTATCCGTCAGGAAGTCCTTCATGGTGTCGCAGGAACTGCGCGCCAGAATCTTCACATTGGCCTTACCCTCACCGATATATACAATAGCCAAATTTGAAGAAGTTTCCACCGTATCGGGCACGGTAGGAATCATACGCATCACCCCATTCTGACAAGCCATCAAGGCATCAATCAGATTATCCTGAATTTCTTGTGGCACAACCGATTCCGACATAGCCACCTCTTCTATTTTCAGGCTGATACCGCTTTCAATGGTTTCATATTCAGCTGCAATCTGTGCTTCATACTCCTGAATATAATTATTCAGGTCTTCCATATCTTCCGGATTGAACACCAGTACAGCGTGTGCTTCGCGCGGGATGGCATTGCGCATATTACCGCCTTCGAAGGCAGCCAACTGACAATCAAACTCTATCAGTAAATCATGCACCACACGTGCCAGTAATTTGTTGGCATTGCCACGTCCTTGATTGATTTCCAGACCGGAATGTCCGCCTCTCAATCCTTTCAGGGTAATTCGTCGAGCCACCCATCCTTCAGCAGGAGCCTCTTCTTTATATTCCAGCGTAGCCGTGAAATCCACTCCACCGGCGCAACCAATATAAAGTTCACCTTCATCTTCCGAATCCAAATTTAAGAGAATCTCCCCCTGCAACGTGCCCGGTTTCAAACCGAAAGCACCAAACATTCCCGTTTCCTCGTCTTTGGTAATCAAGGCTTCCAGCGGTCCGTGCTTCAAATTCTGAGCTTCCAATACTGCCATGATAGCTGCTACCCCCATACCGTTGTCAGCGCCCAGAGTAGTACCCTTCGCCTTCACCCAATCGCCATCCACATACGTCTGAATGGGGTCTGTAGTAAAGTCGTGTACAGTATCATTGTTCTTCTGCGGCACCATATCCATGTGCGCTTGCAGAATAACTCCCTTACGGTTTTCCATGCCTGGAGTGGCAGGCTTGCGGATAATCACATTACCCGCTTCATCTACCAACGCTTCCAAACCCAGTCCTTTACCGAAATTAACCAGAAAATCGGTAATCTTCTCCATATGTCCGGATGGACGGGGAATCTGCGTCAGTGCATAAAAATGCTTCCACACATTCTGCGGAGCTAATTCTAAGATTGTACTCATAATGCTAAAAATTAGTTTTCGCAAATATAAGATTTATTTTTCAGAAAACACTTATATTATTTATCTTTGCCATAGTAAGTACCCAATAAGCACCACTGCCATGCTAGAAGATTACAGAAGATTTCCGGAACTCTTCCGTATCAGCCCCGAAGATTCTCCACGTATAAGTACCTCTGAGCGGAGGTGATACGGAGCTGTTCATGCCCTGTTCCCTCTGAGAGCCGGAGAAGACCTGCGTGGTATCACCACAACACCTGCGCCCCCAGCTTCCGAGAAATTCTGCCTGCCTGCAGGTTTCCCAATCTATGACTATGGGTATACTACGACAAAAAGTCTCTATAAATTCACCCCAATAAATGTGCTGATTCATTTATAATCCTTATTTTTGCAAAAGAATAGACCAGCTAATAATGAATACTTAAAGCCTAAAACAGAATGGAAGAACAGCAAAATCAAACCAAGAGCAACCGTTTTTTCTACCTGGCAGGAGCCCTTTTAGTGCTGTTGCTAATCGGAGTAACCTCTTTATTATTCCTTGAAAAAAAGACCAATAACGAACTGGTACAGGAATTCCAATTGGAAAAAGAGGATTTGGAGAATGAATATACTCACTTTGCCAAACAATACGATGAATTGAAACTGACTGTTTCTAACGACTCATTGGCACAACTGCTGGAAAAAGAGCAACTGAAAACTCAGCGACTGCTGGAAGAACTGCGTACGGTAAAAAGCAGCAATGCCACAGAAATAAGAAGACTGAAGAAAGAACTGGCCACCCTGCGCAAAGTAATGGTGAGCTACATCAATCAGATAGACTCGCTGAACCGGCTTACCGCCCACCAAAAGGAGGTCATCGCTGAGGTAACCAAAAAATACAATGCGGCATCTCGCCAGATAAGCAACCTATCGGAAGAGAAGAAGAACCTGAATAAGAAGGTTACGCTGGCTGCCCAACTGGATGCCACTGCCATTCAGATAGAAGCGGTGAACAAGCGCGGCAAACGGGCCCGCCGGGTGAAGGATGTCACCAAACTGAAGATAGGCTTCACCATCGTGAAGAACATCACAGCCGAAACAGGTGAACGCACTTTATATCTTCGGATTGCCCAACCGGACAACAGCGTGCTGACCAAGGATGCCAGCCATACCTTTACGTATGAAAACCGGGATTTATCCTACTCTATCAAGAAATACATAGAATATACGGGCGAAGAACAGCGAGTACAGGTGTATTGGGATGTAGAAGAATTCCTCTATGCAGGCACTTATACGGTGTACATCTTTGCCGAAGGAACCATGATTGGCTCACAGCAGTTCACGCTGGAATAAGCCCCATCAGCCTTCTTCACGTTTCACCCTTCATCCCTTTCAGGCTAACTATCAGCACGAAAAGAATGAAGGGTGAAACATAAAGAAGGCATCTACTTTAATCCGCTTTCCTCCTTACATTCCACAGAAGGATTTTACCGCAATCCGTTTGCGAATATCAAAAAAAATTGCAAATATTGCATACAGGTTGTGCATAAGGTGATTGCATAGAACTAAACATATCATACAATCACCTTATGTACAACCTGTTTTTATCATCTAACAAATTAATGAACCTGACATGAAAAAGAAAATTCTAATTGCCACGATGTGCTTAGGATTATGGGCGCCTGTCACCCTCTCTGCACAATCTTCAGACAACGTAGAATGGAAGGAAGTGAATGGAGTATCCGTTCCCGTTCCTCCGGCTGCAGTACACCCCAGATTATATCTGCGCGCTTCCGACATACCGGAACTGAAAGAAAGAATGAAACATCCGGAAATTAAAAGGACGCTCGACAAACTGGCTGCACTGAGCAAAGACCGCACGCCGGAAGAAGAAGCCAAAGCACCCGACAAATCGGGATTCAGATATTATGCAGAAATGAGAGGGGTAACCAGCCGGGTGCAACTGGATGCCCTGGATTACCTGTTGAACAAAAACAAGAAAAAAGCGAGAAAGGCTATTGTAGCCATGCTGGATACCCTGCAGAACACCGAGTACGGACGCAAGGGCGACCTCTCCAGAGCCAGCGGTTCTATGCTGATGTGCGGAGCCATGGTATACGATTGGTGCTATGACCAAATGAAAGAAGCTGAGAAGAAGGCGTATATCCAGGAATTCGTAAGAATAGCCAAGACCATGGAATGTGGCTATCCGCCCAAGAACACCGAACCGATAGCCGGACACACGTCGGAATGGATGGTGCTGAGGGATATGCTTTCGGCCGGTATCGCCGTCTACGACGAATACCCTGATATGTATAATCATGTAATCAGTATGCTGCATAAAGACTATGTGCCGGTGAGAAACTTTATCTATGCCGGACATAACTACCACCAGGGTACCAGCTATGCCAACGTGCGATTCAGCAACGACCTGATTTCGCAATGGATTTTATCCAGAATGGGGGCCGGAAACACCTACGACCCTGCGCAGCAATTTGTGCTGTATGACTTTCTTTACAGAAGACGCCCCGACGGCTTTGTGCTGCCGGCAGGCGATGTAAATCCCGGTATCGGTGGCTCTTACGGACTGCCTGCCATGCTGGCATACAGTTATTATAAAGACCCCTACCTGGCTTATGAATACCAGCGCAGCCCCAAGATTGATAATCACTGCCTGATATTTGACGTGCTTTGGAGAGACCTGGAAGTGAAACCGCAAAGTCCGGAAACGCTGCCGCTCACCAAGTATTCCGGCACTCCGTATGGATGGATGATAGCACGTACCGGATGGGGAGACAACAGCGTCATTGCAGAAATGAAAATCAACGAGCACTTTGTGGGCAACCACCAGCACATGGATGCCGGCGCCTTCCAGATATACTACAAGGGCCCGCTGGCCATCGATGCAGGTGCTTATCACGGCAGTTCAGGCGGATATAACAGCCCGCACAACAAGAACTTCTTCAAACGTACCGTGGCCCACAACTCTTTACTGATTTACGACCCTGCCGAGAAGTTTGCCTGCTGGAACTACGGTGGTGCAGGTAAAACGGAGTTTGCTACCAACGATGGCGGACAAAGAATGCCGGGCGACCGTTGGGAGGTATGCCGTTCGTTCCGGGAATTGCTCAGCGAAGAATATACGGTAGGAAAGACATTGGCACACGGTACGTCGGACAACGGCATGAATCCGGATTACTCTTACCTGAAAGGGGATATCACGAAAGCATATTCTGATAAAGTAAAAGAGGTGAAACGCTCTTTCGTATTCCTGAACTTCAAGTCGGATGATATTCCGGCTGCCCTGATTGTCTTCGACAAGATTGTATCCAGCCAACCGGATTTCAAGAAGACCTGGCTGCTACATAGCATAGAAGAACCGGAACTACAAGACCAGGCATTCGTGGTGAAAAGAACGAAAGATGGAGACTCGGGTATGCTGCACAATACGGTGCTGCTGCCGGAACAAGAGAATCTGTCCATCACCTCTATCGGTGGAAAGGGCAAGGAGTTTTGGGTAAACGGTGTGAACTATGAAAATAATCCCCAGAAGAACAGACCCGACCCCAGAAACGAGCGTGGAGAATGGAGAGTGGAACTTTCTCCCAAGCAACCTGCTGCCGAGGATTATTTCCTGAATGTCATCCAGGTATCGGACAACCAATGTAAGAAACTGCATAACGTACAGTTAATCAAAGGTTCTCAAATGACAGGAGCCGTTATCAACAACCGCATTGTGACATTCAGCAACACGGGAAATACTGTTACCGGACAGGCCACCCTGGAGGTGAAAGAAGAAGGTACGTTCCGGTTTATCCTTACGGATATGAAACCGGGCACCTGGCAGGTGAAGAAAGACGGAAAAGTTCTTATTCCATACCAGTATGTCAGTGCAGAAGACGGCATTCTGTCGTTCGAAGGTGGACAGGGACATTATGAGTTCCTGCGATAACTTCCCGTCAGTTGAACTGCATCACAAAGGTGGTCTCCTTACCCGTCTGTAAGGACAGGCTGCCGTCTGAAAGTCGCATGATTTGACGAGATACACTCAGGCCGATCCCGCTTCCTCCTTCTTTAGTAGTAAAGAAAGGAATGAAGATGTGGTCGGCCACTTCTTTAGGTATGGCAGGCCCGTTGTTGCTGATACTGATCAGTACCGATTCGGCTTCGTTGCAAAAGGCTTGTATACGAATGACTCCCGGCTGGGAAGAAGGTTCCGATTCTATGGCTTGAATGGCATTTTTCAACAGGTTGATCACTACCTGCCCTATCAGATTCTCGTCTGCATGAAGAATCAGGTCGCCGGGAGTTACCGCTACCTGAAAATCAATGCCGGCTTCGGGGTATTGATGCCTGGCCAGTGCCACCATCCGCTGCAAGAAACCCTTCACATAGAATAAGGTAGGTTCCGGGGTAGGAATCCGGGTAAATTTACGATAGTTCTCTACAAAAGCCAGCAATCCCTTTCCGGTAGAACTGATGGTTTGAAGGCCTTTGCGCACTTCCGCTTCCTGACCGCTGTGCTGCATCAACCCCTGTAGCGTATCGCTCAACGAGGTGATGGGAGTAACCGAGTTCATAATCTCATGCGTCAGCACCCGGGTAAGCCTTATCCAGGAATCTATTTCTTTCTCATCGAGTTCGCTGTTGATGTCATTCAAGGCCACAATGCGAAGATGCTCTTCGTGAATACGGATATCGCTGACTCTGACCGACAGATGCACCGTGCCCCGTTCATTCTGGAAATTCATCTGCAACTTATCTCCTACCCTACAGCCTTCCAGCATGGCAGCCAACGAGGCATCTACTCGCCGCAATTGGTGTACGTGCGTAAACACCTCCAAGCCCAACAGACGCAAGGCTTCCCCGTTCTTCTGATAGACCGCTCCCTGGTCATTGAGCACTATGATACCGGTATTGACGCAATCCAATATCAGTTCATAATACTTTTCACGCTGCATGGTGTCGTGCTTAGCCTGGTGCAGGATATGAGCTACCTTGTTCAGGGCACGGTTCACCAGAAACTGATTGCTGCCCTTCATTTCTTCGGAAAAATGAATGGAAGTATCATTGTTTTCAATGGCCTCCAGCAGAAACAGCACATTCCGGAGGTTATTTTCGTACAACCGATGCTGCCAGATGACCAGCCAAACAACTAGAACGGCCAGCAACACCGCTCCTAACACATAACCCATGCACCAACAGTAAACAGTTGCTGCCACTGCCAGCAGGCACAGGCTGAGACGGAATCCGTAACACATCCGAATATCTTTCATACCCCCTCTTTTTACAAACCGTATTTCTTCATTTTATTATATAAAGTCTGCCGGGTGATACCCAACTGTGCCGCAACCGCCGACAGATTGCCCCGACAAGAGTGCAAAGCCTTGCCTATCATATCCCGTTCCATTTCTTCCAGGGTGGACACCTCTCCGCCGGATGCGGGAACAGAAACGGCTGGAAGGGCAAACAATTCGGCAGGCAAGGAAGGCCCGTCGCAAATGATGACCGCTTTCTCGATGATATGCTCCAGTTCGCGGATGTTGCCCGGCCAGGAATGATGCTGCAAAGCGGTTGCAGCCTGCGGAGTCAGTTCCACCAACGGTTTGTCGTACTGCTTACAGAAGCGGGCGATAAAAAGTTCTGCCAACGGCAGAATATCTTCCGTGCGATTCCTCAAAGGCGGAATCTCCAGATGAATGGTATTGATGCGATACAGCAAATCTTCCCGAAACTCTCCACGCTGCACCATCTCTTGCAGATTACGGTTAGTGGCACAAATCAGCCGGATATCCACCGGAACAGGCCGGTTGCTCCCTACCCGTACGACGCTGCGCCGCTGCAAGGCCGTCAGCAGTTTGGCCTGCTGATGATAAGGCAGATTCCCTATTTCATCCAAAAAAAGAGTGGAATGCTGGGCTGTTTCGAATTTTCCGGCCCGGTCGGCACGGGCATCGGTAAACGCCCCTTTTACATGGCCGAACAATTCGCTTTCAAAAAGACTTTCGGGCACGGCTCCCATATCTACACTCACCATCTCTTCTTCCCTACGGCGCGACAAGGTATGTATCTCACGTGCCAGCATTTCCTTGCCTGTACCATTTTCTCCGGTAATCAATACGTTGGCATCCGTTACTGCTACCTTTTCTACCAGCAAACGTAAGCGTTGCATGGCCGCACTGGTGCCCCAATACATCCCGCTTTTTCCGCCCGCTTCTTCCGGGTGGTTTCCGGGAGTGCCCGACACATTCCGGGCGGCACGCAGCAGGGTCTCCACCAGTTTCCCGTTATCCCACGGCTTCACTATAAAATCTACCGCCCCTTCTTTCATCCCCCTTACTGCCAAATCTATGTCGCCATACGCTGTGAAAAGCACTACAGGTAAGTGGGGTTGGTATTTCTTTACCTCATGCAGCCAATAGATTCCCTCATTGCCTGTATTGATACCCGAAGTGAAATTCATATCGAGCAGCAGAACGTGCCAGCTTTCCTCGCGCAACACACTGGGCAAGGTGACAGGCGAAGCCAGCAACCTGATTTCCTGGAAGTAAGGCTTCAATAAGAGTTGCAGGGCTGCAAGCACGCCCCGATTATCGTCTACTATCAGTATTTTAAGCGTTTTTCTAGCCATAACCGGTTTGTTGTTTATACACAGCAAAGGTAGGTAAAATAGTCTATTGGCAAAGAAAGATATACATTTATTGAAAAGTTTGTCTAAAGATTAGACAGAGGTGTCTATTTTTTAGACACTTCTGCCAATGGGTATAATTGATAATTCTATATGAATCAGGCCATTATATAGAATGGCACGGTTTTGGCATACTGTTTTTCAGTAGAAAAATAAAAAACGAACAACTATGCAATCCATTCATTACGCCTTTAAAACCTTGCTGCACCGATGCAGTTCGAATGTCATCAAAGTGATTTCCATAGCCCTGGGCATCACGATGAGTGTACTCCTTTTCAGCCGTGTGGCCTACGAACAGAGTTTTGATACCTGCTTCCGCGAGAACGACCGCCTGATGCAACTATGGATGCAGTGGACGGTGAACCAACAAAAGGGCGACAAACAAGAACAGTGTGTAGGCAAATTGGCCGGCACCCTGTATGAAGCCATGCCCGATGTATTCGAAGGGGCCACTACCATCGGTTATTGGATGTTCAATGCCCCCCTTTACCGGGGGAATGTACGCTTCAACGACCTCAAAATAACGGCCGACTCGCTCTTCTTTCAGACCATGGGCATTGATGTGCTGAAAGGCAATGCCGTACAAGACTTGGCACAGAAGGATGTTATCTACCTCAGCGAACGGCTGGCCCGGAAGATATTCGGCGATGAAAATCCCATCGGCCAAGTGGTGCAGTACAACAAACAGATTCCCCTGACTGTACGCGGCATCTACGCCGATATTCCCGAAAATGCCACCGTACGGCCCGAAGCCGTGGTTTCCATGCCTTCGGTGTGGAGCCGAGGCATAGGATATTACAGTCTGCAAGGGGGCGACAGTTGGCCCTCGTATATGCGGCTGAAAGCCGATGCTCCCGACCTGGAAACCATCAACCGACGCATCGGACAGTTACTGGCAGAACGGATGCCGCCCGGCAATGGCATAGAAGTAGGTGCTTTCATTGCCCCCCTGCGCGATACCTACCGCAGCCATGAGTACGTGCAACGTATGAGCCGCATCCTCTTTATTCTGGCGGCGGCCATCCTCTTCATCACCGCCTTGAACTATGTACTTATTTCGATTTCCTCGCTCAGCCGGCGCGCCAAAGCCATCGGTGTACACAAGTGTAGCGGTGCCGAGGCTGGCACTGTGTTCGGTATGTTTGTCTGGGAAACCGTATTCCTCTTTGCTGCCGCCCTGCTGCTCAGCGCAGCCTTGCTCTATGCCTTCCGGGATTTTGTGGAAGATACCATCGCGGCCAAGTTGGACAGTATCTTCACGACAGACCTTCTTTGGGTGCCTGTTACGGTACTCGCCGTGCTTTTCCTCATCAGTACCGTCTTGCCCGGCCGCCTCTTTGCCCGCATCCCCGTATCGCTGGTATTCCGCCGCTACACCGAGGGCAAACAGGGCTGGAAACGGCCGCTGCTTTTCATTCAGTTTGCCGGCGTTACCTTCGTCCTGGGGTTGCTCTGCACCGTGTGGCTGCAATACCAATATGTGATGAACAAAGACACGGGCTACAATCCCGAGCGCATCGTAATGAATTACCACGAGGTAAGAAATTGGGACGAAGCAGAGAAAATCCGCACGTTCTACACGCCCCTGCCCTACGTAGAAGAAATCACTTCTTCTTTATATTATCCCTGCGGCGGCTACAGTGGCGAAATGATTCCCGATGAAGCCGGCAACAATCTGTTCTCTACCCGCTATGATTATGGCTGCGAGAATTATACCAAAGTGATGGGTATGACGATTCTTCAAGGCCGCCCGCAGCGCGAAAAGAATGAAGTATTGGTGAACGAGGAATTTGCCCGCCTCATGCATTGGGGCGATGACGTGCTGGGACGCACCTTCTCGTCCGAAGGCGGTAAGGTAAAAGTGGTGGGTCTGCTGAAAAATTTCCAGATAGGCAGCTTCCACAGTGGTCCCCTGCCCTACGTATTGCACTATATGCCCCAATTAGCCTATCAGCTTTCCATCCGGCTGAAAGAGCCTTTTGCCGAAAATCTGCAACGGCTGAACAAAGAAGCTGCCGAGGCTTTCAGCGGACAGACGGTGGAATTTGAAAGCATGGAAAAGCTGATGGCTGAAAACTACAACAGCGTAAGGGTGTTCCGAAACGCAACTTTGGTAGCTACTGTCTGCATCCTTTTCATCACCTTGATGGGCCTCATCGGCTACATCAATGATGAGATGCAACGCCGCAGCAAGGAAATAGCCATCCGCAAGGTGAACGGGGCCGAAGCTTCGCACATTCTGGAAATGTTCTCCAGAGACATCAGCCGCATTTCGCTGCCTGCCGTCATCCTGGGGGCCGTTGCCGCCTGGTATGTGGGCAAACTCTGGATGGAGCAGTTTGCCGTGCAGGTGGATTACCTCACTGCCTACTACCTGCTGAGTGCCCTCATGATATGGGGATTGATTATCGCCTGCGTGGTGGTGCAAGCCTGGAAGATAGCCAACGAAAACCCGGTACTCAGCTTGAAGAGTGAATAAAAACATTAAAAAACAAACGATATGATTGAAATCAACAACCTCAGTAAAGTGTTTCGTACTTCAGAAGTAGAAACCGTAGCGTTAAACCGTGTCAACCTGGAAGTGAAAGAAGGAGAATTTGTAGCCATCATGGGGCCCTCAGGGTGCGGTAAATCCACCCTGCTCAACATCCTCGGTCTGCTGGATAATCCCACAGAAGGCAGCTATCGGCTCTTGGGTCAGGAAGTAGCACAGTTACAGGAAAAGGAGCGTACCCGGATGCGCAAGGGCAAGCTAGGCTTCGTGTTCCAAAGTTTCAACCTCATCGACGAACTGAATGTATTTGAGAATGTGGAACTGCCACTTACTTATCTGGGTGTTTCGGCCAGCGAACGCAAGGAGCGGGTAAATGAAATACTGAAACGGATGAACATCAGCCACCGTGCCAAGCATATGCCGCAACAGCTCTCCGGTGGTCAGCAGCAACGGGTGGCTATTGCCCGCGCCCTGATTACGCATCCCAAACTGATTCTGGCCGACGAACCTACCGGTAACCTCGACTCCAAGAACGGCAAGGAAGTGATGGAGCTGCTTACCGAGCTGAACAAGGAAGGTACCACCATTCTGATGGTGACGCACTCACAGCACGATGCCTCGTATGCCCACCGCACCATCCATCTCTTCGACGGCAGCATCGTGGCCAATGTGAACAGTAATTTAATGCAGCAGTTATGAGACAATTCCACTATATCCTACAGACACTCTTACGGGGGAAAGGCGGCAACGTAGTGAAGCTTATCTCGCTGACGCTGGGTCTCACCGTGGGCGTGCTGCTTTTCTCGCAGATAGCCTACGAGCTTCACTACGATACTTTTTATAAAGAGCATGAGAAGCTGGCGATGTTCGGCACCCGCATGATAAAGAAAACCGGCGAAATCACCCACTGGGATTACGACACTTTCCGCCCGGCAGCGGCAGCCCTCATGGAGTCACTGCCCGAAGAGGTGGAATGTGCCACTCCCTTCATCATGTTCATACAACCGGATATCTATAAGAATGACAACAAGCTGGAAGATACGGAAGTACTTTTCGGAGACACGCTGTACTTCCGCACGATGGGCATCGACTTGCTGCAGGGCGATCCGCAGTACCTGGCACAGAGTGGCAATATATTTCTCAGTCAAAGCAAGGCGCGGGAATGGTTTGGCGATGAAAGCCCTATCGGGAAAACCCTGAATATGAATAAACGCCAGAAGCTGACCGTGCGGGGTATCTATGAAGACATCCCCGGCAACGTGCTGTTCCGCCACAACGTAGTCATTTCCCTGCCGACTTTTGAAGAAGGCTACGGACAAGGCACCTGGGACAGCAATGATATGTATATGATATATGTCCGCCTGCGCGAAGCCAATGCCATTGACCGCATCAATGCCCGGATGCCGGATATTTTAGGAAGATATACGGCAGTAAAGGAACGTTGGGACGGCTCTACCCTGGAAGGGAAACTCTTGCCGGCCACCGATTACTACCTCTCCTACCAATCCAACGTGCAACGCTTGGTCATCCTGTTTGTATTGGGATTCTCCATCTTCTTTGTATCAGGTATGAACTATGTGCTGGCTGCCATCGCCACCCTGGGCCGCCGCGCCAAAATGGTGGGTGTACATAAATGCTGCGGTGCCGAAACCGGCCATATCTTCGGAATGTTTCTCACGGAAACCGGACTGCTGCTGATGCTGGCCCTGCTGGGCTGTGTCGGACTGCTGTACCTGTTCAGCGAACAGATAGAAGACCTCACCGGCATCTACCGCTTGAGCGAACTCTTCACTTGGCAGACTTTGTGGGTGCCGCTGACCACCGTGCTGGTGCTTTTCCTGCTGGCAGGCGTATTGCCTGGCCGGATGTTTGCCTGCATCCCCGTGACCCAAGTATTCCGCCGCTACACCGACGACAAACGCAGCTGGAAGCGCGGCCTGCTCTTCGTGCAGTTCATCGGGGTATCGTTTATCTTGGGATTACTCCTGACCTCCGCCTGGCAGTTCCATCGGCTGATGACCTTGGACGTAGGTTTCCATACAGAACGCCTGACCGTAGGTACTGCCGTTGCCGGATTCGGACAATACGGCACCGAGTTTGCAGAAGGAGCACAGCGTGTGGCCGATGACCTGCGCCGCCAACCCTTTGTGGAAGAAGTGGGTGTAAGCGAGCAGAACCTGCTGAGCCACTACAGCACCCGCCCCTTACGCATCCCGGGCAGCGAAGCTTTCTGCATAGTACATCACCAATATTTTGCCAAAGGTTTTCCGCAAGCGGTGGGTATGGAACTAGTAGAAGGCCGCTGGCCGGAACACATAGGCGAGGCAGTGGTTACCGAACACCTCGTAAAAGAAATGAATTGGGGTGACCAGGTGGTAGGACGGGAAATGGAAGGTATACCGATTCTTCAGGATTCACCCTCCTATGGGAATGTCCGGGTGGCAGGTGTCATCCGCGATGTGCGCAACATGGGGTTCTTTAATCCCATATATAGCGTGGCCTATATCCTCAGACCCTATCTTTCCGCCACCTTCCACGTGCGCCTCAAGACACCCGACAGCGACAACCTGATGCGCCTCAACCAGTATGTGAAAGACACCTACCCGCAGTTGGGACTAACGTTCCTAAGCTACAAAGACATCCGCCGCGAACAAAACGAAAGCGTATCGCGCTTCCGCAACATCGTGAGCGTAACTTCGCTCTGCATCTTCTTCATCGTACTGATGGGATTGATAGGCTATGTGAGCAATGAGACCCAACGCCGCAGCAAGGAAATAGCCATCCGCAAGGTAAACGGAGCTGAAGCAACCGACATCCTGCGCCTGCTGAGCAAGGATATTCTAAAAGTAGCCATGGGTGCCGTAGTGCTGGGTATTGGCAGTGCCTACTACGTATCCGGCATCTGGATGGAACAATTTCCCGAAAGTACCCTGCCGTCTGTCTTTTGGTTCCTCATTCTGCTATGCATCATCCTGCTCCTCATCGTAGGTACAGTCATAATCAAAGCCTGGAAGATAGCCAATGAAAATCCGGTATTGAGTTTAAAGAGCGAGTAAGCCCCATACTATATAACCCATAAAAAAAAGGCAGGATAAGCAAAACGCTTCCTGCCTTTTCAGTATACTATGAATAGGGATTACTTACAGCAATTACGCGGTTTCAGCTGTTTGAAGAAGTCGTTACCCTTGTCATCCACCAAGATAAATGCCGGGAAATCTTCCACCTCGATTTTCCAGATGGCTTCCATACCCAATTCCGGGTATTCCACGCATTCAATGCTCTTGATATTATTCTGTGCCAGAATAGCAGCCGGACCACCAATGGAACCCAAATAGAAGCCACCATGCTTTTTACAAGCATCCGTTACCTGCTGGCTACGATTACCCTTGGCCAACATAATCATACTGCCACCATGACTTTGGAACAAGTCTACATACGGGTCCATACGTCCTGCTGTAGTGGGGCCCATAGAGCCACACGCCATACCAGCCGGAGTCTTAGCCGGACCTGCGTAATAGATAGGATGATCTTTGATATATTGCGGCAATTCTTCACCACGGTCCAAACGCTCTTTCAGTTTGGCGTGCGCAATATCACGACCTCGATAATGGTACCATTCAATGACAGACGGGTAGCCACCGGATATTTGGTCAGTTCCTTCAAGATTTCAGACATCGGCTGATTCAGGTCAATCTTCACAGCATCGCCTTCGCCTGCTTCGCGAAGTTCTGCCGGAATCAGTTCACCCGGTTTATCATCCATCTTCTCAATCCAGATACCATCCTTATTAATCTTACACTTGATATTACGGTCGGCAGAGCAAGATACGCCTAAACCAATCGGGCAAGAAGCACCGTGGCGCGGCAAACGGATGATACGTACATCATGAGCCATGTATTTACCACCAAACTGAGCACCCAAACCAATGTTATACGCTTCTTCCAATACTTTCTTTTCCAATTCCACATCACGGAATGCACGGCCATATTCATTACCTGTAGTAGGCAGTTCATCGTAATAATGCGTAGAAGCCAGTTTCACAGTCAGCAGGTTCTTTTCAGCCGAAGTACCCCCGATAACGAATGCAATGTGATACGGAGGACAAGCCGCAGTACCCAGCGACTTCATCTTCTCTACCAGGAACGGCACCAATGTATCCGGATTCAACACAGCCTTGGTTTCCTGATATAAGTAAGTCTTATTGGCAGAACCTCCACCCTTAGTCACACACAAGAAGCGATACTCCATTCCTTCCGTAGCCTCCAGGTCAATCTGAGCCGGCAAGTTACACTTTGTATTTACCTCTTCATACATCGTCAACGGTGCATTCTGAGAATAGCGCAGATTTTCTTCTGTATATGTCTTATATACTCCCAATGACAGAGCTTCTTCATCGCAATAGCCGGTCCATACCTGCTGACCTTTTTCACCATGAATGATAGCAGTACCCGTATCCTGGCACAATGGCAATTTGCCCTTTGCAGAAACTTCCGCATTACGCAAGAAAGTCAAAGCCACGTATTTATCATTATCACTTGCTTCCGGGTCAGTCAGAATCTTAGCTACCTGCTCATTGTGGGCACGGCGCAACAAGAAGGAAACATCACGAAAAGCCGCATTGGCCATAGCCGTCAAGCCCTCTTTTTCAATTTTCAGGATAGGTTTTCCCTCAAACTCGCTTACAGACACATAGTCTTTAGTAAGCAGATAATACTCGGTCTTATCTGCTCCATGTTCAAACATAGGCTGATACTTAAACGGAGGTATTGTTGCCATAATTACTTGTTTAT
>Elaine_p2__coassemble_905_pt1 | contig 19098 bp, 15 predicted proteins | sample Elaine_p2__metabat2_high_PE_047 | metagenome-assembled genome bin Elaine_p2
ACGGTACGCTGCCGCTGATGCCGGCGGCCAACTCGGAGGTGATGGACGAGGCGGTAGCGGCGCTGACGATGCTGGGCTTTGCACAGGCGGCTTCGCAGAAGGTGGTGACGGCCATCGTGAAGGAGGAACCGGGGGCGCCGGTGGAACAGGTGATCAAACTGGCGCTGAAACGGCTGTAACGGGATTATTCAACGGAAAAGATAATAGGATTTATGAGAGGAAGAAGTCAATCGGCTGCCCAGCGACCCAGGCGAAGCAGCAAACCGAAGGCCAGCGGGAAGCGCATCGGCAAGTCGAAACCTGCCAAGGCGAACAACCAGCTGAACAGAAGAGTGAAGTGAGGGGGGGGCATAGAAACTGATGATTACAGAATAGTTAACCGCACACGTCGTCCAAGACCCTCAAATATTCTAAATAAGGTACTTAACTGTATATCAGCCTTACCATTTTCGAGCCGAGAAATGTAGGTCTTTTTGGTGCCTATTTTCTCGGCTAATTGTTCTTGTGTAAGACCTGCACGGATACGCTCTTCTTTCAACGTCTGTGCTAAACAAAATGCTTCAGTTTCTGAGTCAAACTCTTCACGAGAAAGGGTACCAACTTTTCCAAACTCCACATCAAGCAGCTCGTCAAGATTAGTACAATTCATCAGGGCATTTTCTTTTTTCTTTTCCATACATTTCTTTATTTTCGTAATACTCTTTCATTAGCTTTGCAGCCTTTTCTATCTCTACAGAAGGAGTTTTCTGAGTTTTCTTTTGAAAACCATTAAACAGAATCACTATATTTCCTTCATCAAAACAACAAAATATTCTGAATATATCGCTTCCAAATTCTATTCTAATCTCAAAAAGTCCCTTTTTCCCTTGTATGCTTTTCAAAATCGTAACAGGCAAACGCTCAAGTGTTTGAATCCACACTAGGGTTTGAGCTATCTTGCGTCTTACTTTTTCTGACTGAGATACATAGAACTCATTAAAATAATGCTTATAAAATCGTATTTCTCTTTTTGTCATAAACAATGCTTCTAGAATAGAGAACTACAAAGTTAACGAAAAAGTTTACTTGCGCAAATAAAATACATTCTTTTATTTGCGCAAGATGAATGGTAAAGCCTGTTTCTTACAGGGCAATGATTTCTTCGGGGGCCGGAGTGAGTTGCTCAATGCCTTCGGCGGTAACTGCCCAGGAGTTTTCGATACCTACGGGGCCGATGCCGGGAAGTACTATCTTGGGTTCGAGGGCGAATACCATGCCGGGCTCCAGCTCTTGCTGCATGCGGGGGGCCAGCACGGGGGCTTCGTTGATTTCGAGGCCGATGCCGTGGCCGATGAACTTGGCCTTCTGCCCTACTCCCATGAAGTAGTCGGCAAAGCCGGCTTGCTGTACTTTGTCCAAGGCCAGCTGGTAGAGGTCTTGACACACCACACCGGGCTTGGCTACGGCGGCAATGGAGGCCTGGATGTCGAGGCAGGTTTGATGGGCGGCGTAGGCGGTGTCGGGCAGGCGGCCGATGGAGTAGACGCGGCTCATATCGCTCATGTAGCCCAGGAAGTTACCGCCCATATCTACCATGAAGGTCTGTCCTTCTTGCAGCAGGGTGCCGTTGGCGCCACCGGGCAGGGAGGGGTCGATGCCCTGGCCGCCGAGAGCGAAGTCATAGGGCGAGGGGGAAGCGGCATTGTCGCCTGCCAGCAGGCTGCCCATGAAGATTTCCATGCTACGGCCATACACGCGGAAGAGGCCAAGGCTGCCTTCCAGACGCATGAGGCGTTCTACTTCGATGGAGAGGGCGCGGTCGGTCATACCGGGACGGTAGACAGCGGGTATCTGGGCATAGGCACGGGCATGGGCCTGGCCGGAACGACGGAACATCTCTACTTCGAACTCGGTCTTCACGCTACGGGCCTGACGGATGAGGGTGTTGCCGCAGGGCAGCACTTCGGCATCGGGGAAGCAGGCGGCCAGACGGGTGTACTCGCTGTAGGGAAGTTCGTCGCCTTCGAGCATCAGACGCCGGGGCTGGGGCAAACCGCAATCGGCAATGAGCTGGGAGAGTTGTTCGGGCTTGCGGAGCTCGTGGATGTGTTCGCCCTTGAGGTTATTGGGGCGCTTCACAAAAAGATGGGCCGGGGCGTGAAGGGGCAGGTAGAGGTAGCCGCTGACTACGCTGCCGTAGGTATAGAGCAGATTGACATTGCAGGTAAAGATGGCGGCATCGATGTCTTGCTGGGCCATCAGGGCGCGGATTTTGTCGCGCCGTTGTTTTAATTCGGGTAATAACATATCGATTATTGTTTATTAGGTTTCGGATTTGAAAAAATGTGGCGCAAAGATAGCGATAAATCCGGATTATCACTATTTTTGCAGGGTTGATTTAACCCCTAGAGCTATGCTAAGCAAACTGAAACTCAATCAGCTGTATTTTAAGGATACGCAATTTGCCAACCTGATGACGCGACGCATCTTCAATGTGTTGCTGATAGCCAATCCGTATGACGCTTTTATGCTGGAGGATGACGGACGGATAGACGAGAAAATATTCAACGAGTATACGTCGCTGTCGCTGCGCTACCCTCCCCGATTCTGCCAGGTGACGACGTGTGAAGAGGCGCTGGCGCAACTGTCGGCCATGCCCTACGACTTGATTATCTGTATGCCGGGAACGGGCGATAACGAGAGTTTCGACGTGGCACGCAGCATCAAGAGTCTGTATGAGCATATTCCGATGGTGATTCTGACGCCTTTCAGCCACGGCATCACAAAACGGATCATGGGCGAGGACCTGAGCATGTTTGAGTATGTGTTCTGCTGGCTGGGCAATACGGACTTGCTGCTGTCTATCATCAAGCTGATAGAGGATAAGATGAACCTGGAGCATGATGTGAACGAGGTGGGCGTGCAGCTGATATTACTGGTGGAGGACGGGATACGGTTCTATTCGTCGATCTTGCCGAACTTGTATAAGTTTGTGCTGAAGCAGAGCCAGGAGTTCTCGACCGAGGCGCTGAATGCGCACCAGCGGACACTGCGCATGAGGGGACGGCCCAAAATAGTGCTGGCGCGTACGTACGAGGAGGCCAGCAGACTGTATGAGCGATTCAAGAACAATATCCTGGGGGTGGTGACGGATGTGAGATTCCCCCTAACGGAGGGGGGCGAAAAGGATGGACTGGCGGGCATCAGGCTCTGTGCGGAGATAAGACGGGAGGATCCGTTTGTGCCAATCATCATCCAGTCGTCGGAAACGGAGAATGTGGCGTATGCGGCGAAGTATGGGGCGGCATTCATCGACAAGAATTCGAAGAAGATGGACGTGGACTTGCGCCGCAGCGTGATGGAGAATTTCGGGTTCGGGGATTTCGTGTTCCGAAATCCGGATACGCACGAGGAGATAGCACGGGTAAGGAACCTGAAGGAGTTGCAGAATATCTTGTTTGCCATTCCGGCGGAGTCGTTTCTCTTTCATATCAGCCGGAATCATGTGAGCCGATGGCTATACTCCAGGGCGATGTTTCCGGTGGCGGAGTTTCTGAAACCGATTACCTGGAACAGCCTGCAGGATGTGGATGCGCACCGAAGGATTATATTCGAGGCTATCGTGAAGTACAGGAAGATGAAGAACCAGGGGGTGGTGGCGGTGTTCAAACGGGATCGCTTTGACCGCTATTCTAACTTTGCCCGCATCGGCGAGGGGTCGCTGGGAGGCAAAGGGCGTGGTCTGGCGTTTATCGACAACCTGGTGAAACGGCATCCGGAATTCGAGGAGTTTGAGAATGCACGGGTGGCCATCCCCAAAACGGTGGTGCTGTGTACGGATGTGTTCGACGAGTTTATGGAGACGAATAATCTGTATCAGGTGGCGCTGAGCGATGCGGATGATGAGACTATCTTGCGGTATTTCGTGAAGGCGAAACTGCCAGACCGGCTGGTGGAGGATTTCTTTACGTTCTTCGACGTGGTGAAGTCGCCCATCGCTATACGGTCGTCGTCGCTGCTGGAGGACTCGCACTACCAGCCGTTTGCCGGAATCTACAACACGTATATGATTCCGTATCTGGATGATAAGTATGAAATGCTGAGAATGCTGTCGGATGCTATCAAGGGGGTGTATGCTTCGGTGTATTTCCGCGATTCGAAGGCGTATATGCAGGCTACCAGCAACGTGATAGACCAGGAGAAGATGGCGGTGATTCTGCAGGAGGTGGTGGGCAACCAGTATGGCGACCGCTATTATCCGAGCATGTCGGGCGTGGCGCGCTCGCTGAACTATTATCCGATAGGCGACGAACAGGCGGAAGAGGGTACGGTGAACCTGGCACTGGGACTGGGCAAGTATATCGTGGACGGGGGCATGACGCTGAGGTTCTCGCCCTACCACCCTACCCGGGTGCTGCAGACCAGCGAGCTGGAGATAGCTTTGAAGGAGACGCAGACGAGATTCTATGCGCTGGATTTGAGCAACGCAGGGCATAACTTCTCGATAGACGACGGATTTAACTTGCTGAAACTGCACGTGAAGGAGGCGGAAAAGGACGGGGCGCTGCGCTACATCGCATCGACGTATGACCCGTATGACCAGGTGATTCACGACGGACTGTATCCGGGGGGCAGAAAGGTGATTACGTTTGCCAATATCTTACAGCATGATGTGTTTCCGCTGGCCCGACTGCTGCAACTGGCACTGAAGTACGGGCAGGAGGAGATGCGGAGACCGGTGGAGATAGAGTTTGCGGCTACCATGAGCCGCGAAAAGGATAAGTCGGGCACGTTCTATCTGCTGCAGATAAGGCCGATAGTGGACAGCAAGGAGATGCTGGACGAGGACTTGACGACGATTCCCGACGAAGAGGTGATTCTGCGCTCGGAGAATTCGCTGGGACATGGCATTATGCACGAACTGCACGATGTGGTGTATGTGAAGACGGAGCATTACAGTGCCTCGCACAACCAGGAGATAGCCTGGGAGATAGAAAAACTGAACAAGCAGTTCCTGGATGAGGGGAAGAATTATGTGCTGGTGGGACCGGGACGCTGGGGAAGCAGTGATACGTGGCTGGGAATTCCGGTGAAGTGGCCGCACATCAGCGCGGCAAAGGTGATTGTGGAGGCGGGACTGACGAATTATCGGGTGGACCCGAGCCAGGGTACGCATTTCTTCCAGAACCTGACGTCGTTTGGCGTGGGGTATTTCACCATCAATGCGTATATGAACGACGGGGTGTACGACCAGGAGTTTCTGAATGCGCAACCGGCCGTACACGAAACGGAGTATCTGAGGCATGTGCGCTTTGAACAGCCCATCACGGTGAAGATGGACGGCAAGAAGAAACGGGGCGTGGTGATGAAGCCGGGAGTGTGAAGGCACTCACCGGCTGTTACGGTATTCCAAGGGGCTCATGCCGACGTGGCGCTTGAAGTATTTGCCGAAGAAGGAGAGGTTGGCAAAGTTCAGGGAGTCGGATATGGACTGGATGGAGAGGTTGGTGAGTTTCAGCTGTGACTTGATGTCCATAATCACAGCGGAGGAAATGATGTCCATACAGGTCTGGCCGGTGACTTGCTTCACTACACTGCAGAGGTAGGCGTGGGTAATGCCTAGCTGGCTGGCATACCAGGATACGTTGCGCGTATGGGCGTAGTGCTTCATCACCAGCTGGCCGAAGTCGCGGCAGAGTTGTTCGTTCTTGGTGAGGCCGCCTTGCTCGTAGCTGACGTCGCGATAGGCCATGGCAATACCCAGCTGAACGTTGGAGAAGAGACCGGGGGCCAGCATGTTGCGCTGCTTCTCGTCGAAGAATTCATACAGACGAATCAGAAACTTGTAATAGTCGAGCATCAGATCAAAACCTTCGGGGGTGAGGTGATTGACGGGGGAATCGAAGGCCAGGTAGGTGATGTCGAGCACTTGCTTCAGGCGGTCTTCGCGCTGCAGAAACTGCTGGGAAAAGCCGAGAATGTAGAGAGAGAGATCGCCCTCGATGCTGGATATCTGAAAGATGGTGCCGGGAGGCAGAACGACAAAATCATGGGGGACTACTTCGATCTGCTTTAAATTGACGGCGGCATTGATTTTGCCTCCGGTACAGAGAACGCACATCTCGCACTTCAAGCGTACGGGATAATTGGCGTACATATTCAACAGGTCTCTACTGACGTCGGTGCCCGCTATCCAGTCGGCCGGCAAATCTATATGGGGTAGTTCTTTTTCTATCATCGTTTCAACTCTTAGGTTAGGATACTCGGAAACCGGCTATAATTAAAGCGGCTTCTCATGCCCTACAAAGATAGAAAGTTTCGGAGGATATCGCTGAATAATCGGACTTAAATTTTAAAATTTGGCTACGTTTTCCGGAAGAAAAAGGCGACATTTCTGACATTTCTTAAAAAAATGACCAAAAAGAATAAAATATGACCTTGCAGATGTGAAATTAATTGAGGTTATTTGCAACTGGTTAGCGGAAGTGACTGTATTTCTGCTAGTCGGAATATCTTAAACGATTATGCAATCTTAAAAGCAAAACATCATGAAAAAAGGACTGTTGCCCTATCTGATGGGCATCGCACTGCTGTCGGCAGCCTGCTCTTCATCGACCGAAGTGGATGAGCTGACACAACCGGGATACGGAACCCTGGCTCTGGGAGTAACGGCGCAAACTGATTTTGAGGCTCTTACCCGCGCCGTAACAGAAAGTGAGTATGCCAATACGGCAAACTATACCGTGGAAATTCTGCAGAATGAGGAGGTGAAACAGTCGTTTACGTACAGCGAAAAACCGGCAACCATTACCCTGGCCAACGGTAGTTACCTGATTAAAGCGCACTATGGCAAGGAATCGGCGGCTTCGCGCACGGAGTTTTATATGGTGGGCAGCATGCCGTTTAGCGTGCAGGGCAAGGAGGTGACGCTGAACGTGGACTGTGCGCCTACGTGCGGCAAATTGCTGGTGAAGTTTAACACTACGGAGATGGACAAGCATTTCAGCGATTATTATGTGGTGTATGAAACGGAGGCGCTGAAAGCTGCAGGGGGAAATGCTACCTGGGCCAAGACGGATACGGAGCCTTGGTACGTGAAACTGAATACGGCCGGGGAAACGGTGAAGGCTACTGTGCATTATGTGCGCATGAGCGACGGTAAGAAGCAAACGCAGACGGTGAGCTACCGGATGGCACCCAACCAGAAATGGACGCTGAACATACAGCCGAAAAAGGATGCGGGAAACTTGGGCATCGATATTACTATCGACGAAAGTACCGTGGATCAGGATATCATCATCGACATTCCGTCGGAATGGCTTTAATCTTTCATCTTAATACTGTTATTATCTCATGAAATCGATCAAGACATATATATTCATAGCCCTGACGGGCTGCGTCGCACTGTGTGGATGCGAAATGAAAAATGAACTGATGGGGGAACGTACCGAAAATCTGCCGCAGGGGAAACTGGAACTGGGGGTGGCCCTGAAAAAGGTGGGCATCGATACGCAGGCTGTCAGGGCGCAAGGTGCTGAAACCGACCGCTTCCCCGTGAGCATCACGGGAACAAGCGAAGGCATTACGGAGGTGAAAAAGGAGTATGCTCAACTGACGGAGGTGCCTAAACCGCTGGAACTGCCGGTGGGCACGTATACGGTGGCTGCTCACTCGCCCATGGAACTGCTGCAACAAATGGAGGTGCCGTACTATGCGGGGGAACAGACCATGGTGATTCAAAAGGCTACTACGACGCAGACTACGGTGAAATGTACCATGCAGAACAGCCGCATAGCGCTGACGTACGGGGAGGATTTCAAAAAGAGCTTTACCAGCTGGACCATCACGCTGGATGACGGACTGAATCATGTGCTGACGTATACGCACGAGAACTTGAATCCGGCAGAGGTGTACTGGCTGTTTGAAAAGGACAAGGTGAAACAGCTGACGGCCAACATCACAGCGGTAACGGCAAACGGAAACACGGTGACGGCTACGCGCAAGATGATTAAAGAGGAGGCGGCAAAACCGCAGGGTATCGATGAAATCTATTTCAAAGGTGGGGATGCCATCTTGATTCCAATGGGGGTGGAGGAATCGCCGGAAGGAAACGTCACGGGAATCACCCTGAAACCGTCGATCAATTTCGACAGCGACAACAAGGATGAATTCGTGGAACTGCCTACCGTGGACGAAACACCGCAACCGCCCGTAGAACCTGAACAGCCTACACCGCCAGCCGGCAACGAACCGACGCTGAACTTTGAAAAGGGGGTGGCGGATATCCGCTATATCAACGATAGGGAAATAGAATACTCGCTGCAAAAGCAACCGGCCAAATTTGACGCGGCACTCGCTGCACCGGCTGGTTTCGAGAAAATCGTGGTAATGATTGAGGGCGGTAACAAGGAATTCGATGCCATCCTGGCTGACCTGCAAATGGATGGTCAGAGTTTCTTACCGGACAAAGGTGGGGTGAATATCATCGGTAACACGCAATTCAATGAGCTGCTGGCCGGACAAGGACTGGCCGGTCCTACTAAAGGAAGCAAGGAGTATACTTTCCCTATCGGGGCGTTCTTCCAGTTTCTGAACCTTACCGGGGTAACCGATACGGACAAGGCGCATACATTTACCATTACCCTGACAGACGCACAGGGAAAGACGTGTGCCGATACGCTGAAAATTCACATTGTACAATAATTAGGAAGAAGGAAGACCATGAAATATAGTTATCTGTTATATACCTGGCTGATGGGATGGCTGCTGATGGCGTCTTGCCAGAACGAGGATCTGACGGAGGATGTAGGGTATTTGTGCATGGATATAGAAACCGTGACATTACTGAATCCGCAGACCAAAGCACCTGCAAACTATAACCCGAAACAACTGGCGGTGCGCATAAAAAATGAAAAGGGGGAAATTCAAGCGGAAACAACCGACCATACGCAATGGAACAAACCCATGGCGCTGAAGGTGGGTACGTATACCGTGGAAGCGGCATCCAACGGATTTGACGGACAAGAGGCGGGGTTTGACCTGCCCTACTACACCGGAAGCACTGAGGTGGTGGTGGAAGCCGGCAAACAGAAAACAGCTGCTCTGACGTGCCGGCTGGCGAACGTGAAGGTGACTGTGAACTACAGCGAGGAATTTGCCAGGTATTTCAAAGTGGCTACGACTACCGTTACGGCACAGCAGAAGGCGAACAGCACGCTGGATTTTGTGATGGGCTCGGCCCAGCTGGCGGGATATTTTCCGGTAGACGACCTGAACGTGACGGTAAAGGTTACCAACCAGGCGGGAAACCAGTTCAGCAAAACGCAGGAAATCAAAGGGGTGAAGGCGCGCGACCATTACATCATACAGTACCGGATAGCTGAAACAGGCAACGGGGACATCGCCGTGGAAATCGATCCGAAGGAGAATAAGTATACGTTTACGTTTGATGTGAGCACCCGACCGAAAACAAGCTTGTCGGTGGAAACGGTGGATGCCTGGGGAACACTGGCTTATGCTTATGGGAAAGTGACTACCGCTACCAGCGGACAGACCTTCGACGACAGTAAGTTCGGATTTGAGTACAAGGCTGCTTCGGCACAGGAATGGCAAACGGCCGGTGTGCGTAAGGAAGGGAGTCTCTACAAGGCGGTAATCAAGGGGCTGCAACCGAAAACGGCGTATCAGGGACGCTTCGTCTACAAGAACGGAGCAGAGGCTTTCAGCAGCCAGGAAACGACGTTCAACACGGAGGATACACCGGCTTTGCCCAACGGAAATCTGGACGACTGGTTCCAGAATGGCAAAACGTGGTATGCCTGCTCGCAGGCTTTCTTCAGCGAGAACGGGGCTTCGTGGTGGGACTCCAGCAATCCGGGAACGACTACGGGAATGGGGGCCTTGGTCAACAAGAATCCTACACAGGGCAATGCGGCCAACGTGCATACACCTGGAGGAAAGTCGGCCGAACTGAAGTCGCAGTATGCTTCGGCATTCGGCATCGGTAAATTTGCTGCGGCCAGCCTCTATGCCGGCAAGTTCAACAGCCTGGTGGGAGCCAATGGGGCAAAGATTGACTTCGGACAGCCGTTTACCGCCCGTCCGTCGGCTCTGAAGGGATGGTTCCGGTATACAGCGGGCAAAATAGATTATGTGGGTGAAAATACACCGAAAGAGGCCAACATCATCAAGGGAGAAACCGATGACCTCTGCTCTATTTTCATCGCCCTTACTACGCAATCGTTCCAGGTGGACAACACGCAGCTGGCTACCTTCGTAGACTGGCAGAACAACCCGGCCGTGATAGCGTATGGCGAACTGCCGGCTGCGGAAGCGGTGACCACGGCAAGCTGGAAGGAATTCAACGTGCAGCTGAAGTATAGAGACCTGAAAAAGAAACCTACACACCTGGTTATCGTGTGCTCGGCCAGCAAATATGGGGATTACTTCACCGGAAGCACTGGCAGCTTGATGTACGTGGATGACTTGGAACTGGTATATGACGAACCTATCTCACAATAACCCATGAAGAAACGAATTATCTTCTATATGTTGGCTTGGCTCTTAGGGCCAATAGCTGCCTCGGCCACTGCTCTGGAAGCTGGGACAGAGGCGGCCCGATGCCCGGCAATCAAGGGCGACAGCATCGTACTGACAGACTCGGCAGGCAACCGATACAAGGTGCCGATGTCGGTCATTGAAAGGCCGCAACCGAAAAAGAATAAAAAACTGGTGCGACCTAAACGGATAGACCGCGAAGTGATGAGAGCTACTTTCATTCCGCGAGGACAGTGGATGGCGGGAGGAACCATCTCGTATCAGGAACACGATGCGGAGAACTATAACTTCCTGGTGCTGAAAAATGTGGAAGGGCTGGGATATACGTTCAAAGTGAGCCCGTACGTGGGCTATTTCTTCCGCAACAACATGGCTGCGGGCGTGCGATTTGCCTATAATCGGACGTATCTGGATATGGATAACTTTGAGGTGAACCTGGGAGAGGACTTGAACATCAACCTGAAAGACCTTTACTGGCTGGAACACAAATATGAAGTGGGAGGATTCCTGCGAACGTATATGCCCATCGGACGAAGCAAGATTTTCGGATTCTTCAACGAACTGAGACTGAGCTACGGATATGCCACCGGAAAAGATTCTACAGGATCGGGAACGGAATACGACGGTACCTTTGAACGCACGCACAGCCTGCAGATAGGCATGGCACCCGGACTGGCGGCTTTCATCACGGATTTCTCGGCCGTAGAGGTGTCGGTAGGCGTAATGGGGTATGATTTCAAATGGGTGAACCAAAAAACAAATCAGATAGAGACCGGTACGCGAAGAACTTCATCGGGCAACTTCAAAATCAACCTGTTCTCTATCAACATTGGCATGACGTTCTATTTATAAAACCAGTTAAAGAATGAAACACTATAGCATATTCTGCATCGGTGCCGCATGGGCTTTGCTGTCGGCGTGCGCCATAGAGAACGATATTCCCTACCCCATCGTAGAGGGGGACATCCTCGCTATGGAGGTGGAAGGACAATGTGACGCGGAAGGAAACGCCGGCACGCAAACTGCAATCAACAAGAAGGATAAGACGGTGCTGCTCTACGTGGACGACACGGTGAATCCTGCCGCACTGCGCATCACCAAGCTGAGCGTAAGCAACCAGGCGGAACTGGTACCGGAAGCAGATAACGTGTGCCTAGACCGGAAGCAGTTTCCGGCCAACGGATTTGAATCGCTGAACGATTTGCCTGCCTCGGCCGATACACGCATGGATTTTTCGAAACCTGTGGCCCTTACGCTGCGTACGTATCAGGAGTATCTCTGGACTATCGAGGTGAAGCAGGTGGTGAACCGGAAGATTATCTTGGAAAATCAAATCGGAGACGCCATCATCGATGTAAACAATCGTAAAGCGGTAATCTATGTAAGCAAGGAGCAACCGCTGGATAAAATTGCCGTAAATTGTTTTCAGCTGGGAGGGCAACACGGAACTGTGACCCCCGACCCTGCCGCTACGCCTACGTATGACTTCTCGCAACCAAGCAAATTCTTCGTGAAGCATGGATGGGACAGTTTCAGCTATGAATGGGAGGTGTTTGTGTACCAGAAGGATGAGGAAAACAGCGAAAGCAGTGTATTTGCCATGTCTACACAGGGCATCATCAGCGGAGGGCTGACTGCCGGCAAGCAGCTGAAAGTGGAATACAGAATGGATACGGAAACCAACTGGAGGGTGCTGGAGGATGAGTACATCCGAATTCAGGGAACCCGGTTCACCGCTACCCTGCCTCAGCTGAAACCTGCTACCAGGTATCACTATCGCACTACCATCGGTACGCAAACGGGCGAAGAGAAGGAATTCAAAACGGCACCAGCCACTCCACTGACCGACGGAAGTCTGGACAACTGGCACCTGGACAATAAACTGCAAAATCCATGGAAGGCCGACGGAACGTCGTTCTGGGACACCGGAAACCGGGGAGCCATTACCATAGGAAACAGCAATACTGTGCCCACAGATGATACCTGCAACGGACAAGGGAAGGCGGCCATGCTGGAATCGAAATACCTGACACTGAAATTTGCTGCGGGAAACCTATTTACCGGAAGTTACCTGGAAACAACCGGAACCAACGGGGTGCTGAGCTTTGGACGACCATTTGCTGCCTTCCCTACCAAACTGCGCTTTCACTATAAGTATCAGACCAGTACCATCAACCGAATCGGAGAAGACGACCTGGCGTATCTGAAGGGAAGACCGGACTCTTGCTTCGTGTATGTGGCACTGACCGACTGGGATGCGCCACGGGAAATACGCACGCGACCCAGTGAACGTCAGCTGTTCGACAAAAATGACCCGAAAATCATAGCGTATGCCGAACTGATAAAAGGAGAAAACGTAAACAGCTATCAGCAGGTGGAGCTGACCTTGGACTACCGTGCCTACGACCGTACACCCAAATTCATTGCCGTAATTGCCACGGCCAGCAAATACGGGGATTACTTTACCGGTGGCGAGGGAAGCAAACTGTGGCTGGACAACTTTGAACTGATTTACGAATAAACTGCGTTACCGTATGGATATGAAACAACCTGTATACCTCTTCTGCTATTACCTGATGACTGTTCTCGCCCTGACGGGATGCAGACAGGAAGAACTGATGGAGCAAACCAACAGCGGATTGCTGCTGACACTGACCGACACACCGATGGAAGTAACCCGCGCCACACCGGCAGAACTGGGTAAACCGGCTGCCGAAAATTTCAGGGTGAAAATCGTACAATCAACCGGACAGGTAATCTATGATGACTTATTTACAGAGCAGCTGATTCCGGCTTCTGAAGGACAATACACGCTGACTGCCACGTGGGGAGAGAATCCCATCTTGGACTGGGACGCACCTTATTACGAGGGAACCGCCTCAGCAGCAGTAAACCGGGGAAATACACACGTATCCATCCCCTGTAAGGTGGCCAATGCCTTGCTCTCGGTGAGTTTTAACCAACCAGAGGCGTTTGAGGCAATCTACAGCGCCTATGCCGTACAAGTGGAGGCAGACCACAAGACACTGGAAATCACTGCGGCCACGGCCCCTAAAAGTGCTTATTTCCGGGCTGGCACTGCACTGAAAGTCAGTTTCCACGCTGTGCTGAAAGAAGGCGGGAAGGAAGTGGTATACGACCTCAACAAGAGCCTACAGGCTTATTTGCCTCTGGCAGCGGGCAGCCATGCACGCATCAGCCTACGGGCATCGAACACGATACTGGAGGTAGAGAAAGTGGAGGTGACACAGGTTACTGTCAACGAGACCCTTCCGCCCGGCTGGCTGCCGAAACCGCAAGTGAACGGATTTGCCGAAGGAAGTACTACCCTGCAAACAGTAGAAACAAACGATGCTCTACCGGCAGCTATCGGCTTCACGGCTGCTACCCCCATTCAGGATGCGGCGTTTACACTAGAACTGGAAGATGAGCACCTGAAACTGCTCAATGGAACTTATACGTTGTCTGAGCTGAAACAGGAGCAACGGACCTTGCTGGAACAGCATGGCATCGGACTACCTGCGCTGCATACCAAAGAGGGGGCGCTAGACCTGACCGGACTGACAGCTTGGCTTAGAACCAATGACGGAACTACCACACACAACAAGGCTTCGCTGCGCATCAAAGCCAACGACCGCTGGAGCGACGAACAGACGCCGGCTACCGAGTATGTCATTGAAACCGTAAAGCCGGAGTTTGCCGTGAGTGTGCAAGCCGGTAACTGCTGGGCAAGGGAGTTTACCATAGATGAAATCACCGTAACCTCCGGAAAGGCGGCTACCTTAAAGAAACAACTGGTATACCAATACTACGACGGCAAGCAATGGGTGGACTGCGAAAACCGCAACCGGGTGAAAGGACGTACGCAACAGTTTACAGCAGCGGCAGAGGAGCTGTCTCTGAAGAAATACCGGATCAGAGCCTTGTACCGAGGGGTCATTGCCTCAACTGAAGCGGAAGTAACGCTGGAGAATCCGGTGCAATTGCCCAATGCGGACATGAACAACTGGACACACGAAACGTATGGTAAAAGGTTTTATTCCTTTATGCCATACAATGAACAGACCACTCCTGCCTGGGATACAAACAACCTCTATACGACCCGCCATCGGCACAATACGGTGGGTATGGACAACTACAACGGATTTCATGCTGTGTCTTACGTGCCCGGAAAAGGAGGAACGGGATACGCTGCGGAACTCAGAAGTACTGCCAACGGCAGAGGAAACACCCGATTTATCGGCCACACGGAATTGGACCATAACAAAGTGGCCGGAGAACTGTTTACAGGCACAGGCAAGTTGCATCTCGAAGGAAATGATATCAACGGGAAAGACAGATTTGAACACATCAAGGATACCAGCCATCCTTCAAGACCTACGGGGGTAAGGTTCTTCTATCAGTATCTGCCCTACCATACCGACAGCTGGAGTGTGCACCTGGAACTGCTGGACGGCAACAAACAGGTAATCTCTGCCACAGACTTCCAGGCTGGTGACCGGAAAAACGACTGGACAGAGGCAACCGTGCAACTGAACTATACGGATGAAAAGTTGCAGACAAAATGTGAATACATCTACCTTTTGTTCTGTTCGACTACTCATCCGGGAGCGGGCATGCCGTATCAGGAAACAGAACAGACGTTCTACGTGGGAGAAAACACACAGAAGTTCAAACCTGCTTACGTGGGCAGTATATTAAGAATAGATGATATCGCACTGATTTATGACAAGTAATATGAAAGCATGGACCTATATGGCAACCTTGAGCATGCTACTGCTGACGGCCTGCCAACAAGACACTGAGAATTGGCAACCCAACGAAAGGGGATTCCTGCTGCTGGAATCGGTAACAGCAGATGTACAACACACCACACAAGCGGACACTCGGACAGTGGACCCCAGTTTCACCGTGGAGATACTGCGAGAAGACGGTTCACCGGTACAGACCTATGCACCTGGAGAACTGACTACTCAAAAAATTCAACTGGAAGCTGGAACCTATCAATTGAAAGCCTATAGCGCCAATTACAAGGAGGTGTGGCCAAGCGGAGAAAAAGGAGAACCCAAGTATTACAAAGAACAACCCTGTACGATTAAGCCGAATCAACTGAACCGGGTGAGCATGGCCATTCCCATGAGCAACACCGCCATCAGCCTGCAATTACCGGAAGGCTTTCAGGAATGGCTGCCCAGTTACCGGTTTACCGTGACTCAAGGCAACCGGCACGTTACACTGCTGCACGGCGAAACTCTTTATGTGGAAAGCCATCAAACAGTTGGCTATACCCTATCGGCCGAAAACACCGACAAGGAACAGCACGTGGCCAGTGGAAAGATTGACCAGCCGGAAGCGAACACACACTACGAAATATCTTACACACTGGGTACATCGTCGCTCCTGCTGTCGCATTGAGCCAGAAGAGCAGGCATCAGCGCAAGCGATGCAACGTAATCATCACCACTTCGGCAGGAGCACCCAGACGGATAGGCTTCTGTGAGGTGCCGATACCGTTGGTCACAATCATGGGAATGTGGGCCGAATTATACTTCAAACCGGTAAGAAAACGCTGACCGTAGCGCGAAGGTACAATAGGAGCATAGCCAAACAAGGTTACTTGTCCGCCGTGAGTATGCCCAGCCAGCACCAGGTCGGTATTTGCTATAGACACATCTTCGGCATAGTCGGGGGTGTGTACCAAGAGAATTACAAAATCGGCTGCCGATAACTTCAGCGTAGGCGACTGACCATTCTGTGCCAAATCGAACGGATTACGCACACCGGCCACCAGGATACGACTGCCCTTGCGTCTCAGCGTAGCTACCTTGTGTTCCAGCACCTGAATGCGCCGGCGGGTCATCTCGCGCACCACATCTTCATAACAAGATTCATAATCATTGTTGCCCAGTGCCGCATAGCTGCCCAAAGGCGTCTTTACTTGTTCCAGGGCTTCCATCAGCGGAGCCACATACTGGCATCCTTCGTGCATGTCGCCCCCTATCAGCAGTGCATCGGGCTGCAGTTCTTGCAGCAATTGCACCAGGTGCTTCAACTCTTTCTCCTGAAACAGACTCTTGTAATGAAGATCGGATATAAAGGCCAGCCTACAGCCGTCGAAGGCTTCGGGCACATCGCGGTGCGTAAAGTCGTACTGCTTCACACGGTCTATGCCGGAATACGCAGAAGAAAGTTCCCGCACAGATACCAGAATACGTGTGCCACCCTGCACCATGGGCGGCTTGATGGCCGGGGTATGGGGCTTGCGGGAAACCGGCCGGCGAGGACGCAACGTGCGAAGATCGGACTGGTCGAATACCAGCATACCGGTAAGCGACGAGGGCAGGCCGATAGTATCGGCCAAAGATAGCGTGTCCACCACAACTGCCTGAGGAGGCAACGGAGCTATCAAACTCCTTTTACTGCGGCAGGAAGTAAGGAGCACTAGAAAAAGAACGGCAATATAAAAGAACTTCTTGGTCATAAGTGGCGCAAAAATAGACATTTTTATTATCTTTGTCGGTACAGATTTCAATTTATTGGATAAATATGAAAGAGATTAAGCAAAATTCACTACGAGCATGGGTATTGGCAGCCCGCCCCAAAACGCTGACTGCTGCACTGATACCTGTATTGCTGGGCAGCGCATTGGCCTTCAGCGACGGAAAATTTCAGGAAACAGCAGCCTTGCTATGTGCCCTCTTTGCCTGTGGCATGCAGATAGCTGCCAACTTTATCAATGATTTGTACGACTTCAAGAAAGGTACCGACCGCGAAGATCGGCTGGGGCCCGAACGGGCTTGCATGCAGGGATGGATTTCGCCCTCGGCCATGAAAACCGGCATCGGGGTGATGCTGACCCTCTCTTCACTGGCCGGACTGGGCGTACTGTTTCATCTGGGAGGAGCACTGCCACACGGCGGATGGGAACTGGTGCTGCTGGGCATTCTCTGCATCTTGTTTGCCTTTCTATATACCACACGTCTGTCTTACAGCGGATGGGGCGACCTGCTGGTATGGGTGTTCTTCGGGCTGGTGCCGGTGGGGGGAACCTACTACGTGCAGGCCTGTACCCTGCATATGGATGTGATAATACTCTCGCTCATCAGCGGACTGGCCATCGATACACTGCTGATTCTGAATAATTACCGCGATCGCGAACAAGATGCTATCAGCCAGAAGCAAACGCTGGTGGTGAAATTCGGCGAAAAATTCGGACGAATGTTCTATCTGGGAAGTGGCATGGCAGCCTGCCTGCTGTGTCTGCTGCTGGTGGCCGACGGACGACTCACAGCCCTGGAATTTATCTGGGCACCGGGCACTTACCTGTGTATGCACGCCCTTACCTGGTGGAAGATGAGCCGGATACGCAGCGGTAAAAAATTAAACAGCATATTGGGTGAAACTTCACGCAATATGCTGTTCTTCGGATTATTGTTGAGTATAGCGTTGGCCAACTAAAGGTCAACGCTTACCATACATGCGATCGTAATAGCACTGATAGTCGCCACTGGTCACCTCTTCTACCCACGCTTGATTATTGAGATACCATTCGATGGTCTTTACAATGCCGTCTTCAAACTTGGTTTCGGGATACCAGCCCAAGGCTTCAGTAATCTTGGTGGGGTCGATAGCATAGCGCTGGTCATGTCCCAAACGGTCTTTCACGAAAGTTATCAAGCTTTCGTTAATCCAGCCGATGTCTATCTGCCCGTCGGCATCCTTCACCTGCTTCTTCAGCATCTTGCGATATTCCGGCTGCTCGGTCATGAGTCTATGGATAGTGGCTATGGTAAGTTTCACAATCTCCAGGTTGGTCTTTTCATTATGACCACCCACATTATATACCTCACCGTCCTGCCCCAGACGCACCACCAGGTCGATAGCCTTGCAATGGTCTTCTACATAGAGCCAATCGCGCACGTTGCTGCCATCGCCATACACCGGCAGTTTCTTGCCCTCCAGAATGTTCTTGATGATAAGGGGAATCAGTTTTTCCGGAAAGTGGTAAGGACCGTAGTTATTCGAACAGCGGGTAATGGTGACCGGCATCTTGTAGGTGTCGTGATAAGCCATCACCACCATATCGGCACTCGTCTTGCTGGCACTGTAGGGACTGTGCGGACAAAGTGGCGTCTGTTCAGTGAAATACCCTTCTGCCCCTAACGAGCCATATACCTCATCGGTAGATACCTGATGATAGCGCACGCCCCTGCGCCAAGTGGGATAACCGGTTTCATCTTTTCCGCTCACCCATGCCCTGCGGGCTGCATCCAGCAGATTCTGCGTACCCAGGATATTGGTAATCAGAAACAACTGCGGATTTTCGATACTGCGGTCCACATGGCTCTCTGCAGCAAAGTTTACCACATAGTCGAACTTGTATTCTCCGAACAATTCATCTACCAAGGCTCTATCACAGATATCTCCCTTGATAAAAAAGCAACGCTCATTGTCGATGTCGGAAACAATCGTCCCCAGATTGCCGGCATAGGTCAGCGCATCCAGAATCACCACCCTTACATCGTTATGTTTGGCAAGGATGTATTTGATATAATTGGCACC
>Elaine_p2__coassemble_1101_pt1 | contig 15846 bp, 14 predicted proteins | sample Elaine_p2__metabat2_high_PE_047 | metagenome-assembled genome bin Elaine_p2
TATTGACTATATCAGCTTTTCAATCAGTATTTTATGTGGGATATCTGTAGATAAATTTTAAGGTATTTTGTATGGGCTGTTTTATGACGATGGTATTTATGCATATAATATAGACAGCCTCGCGTTGGTAGATGATAACACTCCACCGCATAATAAAAATGCAGTTGGACTGACAGCTATGTCTGATGGAGTGATAGCATACGAAAAGGAGTGCTTCCAAATAGAAAAACTATTTAAATATTTGAAGCTGCTTTCTTGATAGGCTATAACTTGTCGATATCCTCTTTGGAAAGCCCGGTGGCTTGCATGATGATTTCCACAGGCAGGTTTAGGGCTTTCATCTTGGCTGCTACTTCAGTTTTGCCTTTTGTTATTCCTTCCGCTCTTCCTTCTGCTCTTCCTTCTGCTCTTCCTTCCAGTCTTCCTTCTTCCCGTTCAGTATAGATGTTGTCGCGCAGGATGACAATGTTGTCCAGGTGGCGGTAGTAGGCCCGCAGCTCGTCTTTGCTGAGTTTGTCCAGTTTGAGTCTTTCGCGGGCTTCCGGCAGTCCGGGGGCAGTGGCATCTGCGGGTATTTCACCGGTGTTCAGGAAATAAATCCATTGATCCAGAGGCAGTTTGGACCAGCGGTTGAAGTCGTTGACCTTGAGGATGTAGTATTCCGGGTAGAGTTCGCTCACGGCATCCACCTTGAAGGTCTGTTTCTGAAACGGGCTGAGCTCCAGCAGTTCATTGTTATGGATGCCTCTGAACTCGGTCTTGCCGTGATAGACAAAGTCCGTTCCGCATCCCAGTGAGAAATAGACAATGTTGACGCTGTAGATTTTCCGTATCTTTTCGTACCCGTTTCCCCGGTAGATATACTCGGTCACCAGTTTGGAGGTACCGAACAAGATGCGTTGGAAGTAGGCGTATTCGTTGTTGTTTTGTATTTCAAACAGGATGAGTTCTCCCTTGCTGTCTTCTGCCAGCAAATCTACTCGGTTGTATTTGTCGAATTCGCTTTCCTGATTGCTTTCGCTTTCCAGCAGTCGGGAAATGGTAATCTTTTCGTTCAGAAGTGTGGTCAGTAATCCTTCCAGCACGCTGAAGTTTGCCTTGTCACGCAGCAGGCGTTTCATGGCCCAGTCAAAACGGATGTAGTTGGACATAGTCTTTGTCATTAAAAGTCTGTCACAAAGAAAGTCATTTCTTCTGAAAGAAACAAATGGTTTGTTCCTAAAATATGACTGGAAATATTGGGGATAATATCCAAAGTTAATGTGTCGGTCCGAAACCTCTAGATGAAGGGCTCACCCCTTTTGCATTGATAATCAGGGAGTGAAGGGTGAAGGGTGAAAGATGGTGCCGACAACTGCTACACCGGTGAAGGGTGATTGGGACGGTGGTTTTTTGAAATTCTGATTGAGGTTTCCGAATTTTTAGCTGTAGGTATTCGGGATTTTACCTGTAGGTAGAATTTTACCTATAGGTTTCTGATTTTTGCTCCATGGATTCAGTTTGGCAAACAATAAGTTTATGAAACTGAATCCATGGACTTTTTGTGCTCACTCCATGGGCACATTGCTTTTCTTATCAACCGTTAAAGTGTATTTACCTGTAGGGTTGATTATCATTGATTATAAATCGTGAAAGACTTGACTTCGCCTTACTGATGTAGTATCTTTGTGCAACCTTAATTACAAGCCTATGAATCTATTTACGAAAATCTGGCACTTTTGCAGTGCCCGGCAGTTACCGACTTCTACTGCTGCATCTCTTTCCAAAGTCGGAGGTACCGAATGTATACTTCAGAACTTGCAACAGTTGTGTGCCACCTTGCCGCAGGGTGAGGCAGAGGTATGGTTGCGTGCCGGTCAAATCCATGTGTCACTGCATTGGCAACCGAAAGAAAAAACACAGGGATTTTCGAAGGTCGTTACTGGTGATTCTGCTCAGGATGCCACGGGCTTGTATTTTGTGCTGAATGGGCAGAATCAGGAAGTAGGGGTTGCTGAATTCGAAGTGGAATCTCCTGAGAAAGTGCAGGCTGATAGAGAGGATGCGTGTGGTCATGCAGCAATAAGAAGCCAAGGTAACGAACCCTTGAAAACCGCTGAAACAGAACAGCATACCGATGTGGATCAACCTACTGACATCAGTCGGTTTACTGAAGCGGAAGAAAACGAAAAACCGAGCAAGCAACTGAAGGCATTGAAGCGGTTATTGGACTATCTGCAGTTGCATTATGCCTTCCGTTACAACCGCCTGACCGACCGCACTGAATGCGCTCTTCTTCCGGAACAGGCAGACGGGGCATCGCACAAGCTGGTTTATCAGCCGGCCGACAACCGGGTGCTGAACAGCATCAGTATGCAGGTGCTGCTGGCAGGTATTCCGTGTTGGGACCGCGATGTCAAGCGGTATGTAGAGTCGGCGGCTATTCCCTCGTATCATCCCTTTACGCAGTATATGCAGCAGTTGCCGGAATGGGACGGTGTAGACCGGGTGACCTCCTTGGCACAACGGGTTTCTACGGATGACTTGTGGGTGCGTTCTTTCCATCGGTGGATGCTGGCCACTACGGCTCAATGGATGAATGTGGGCGATGCGAAGCAACGTGCCAACAGCGTGGCTCCGTTGCTGGTCAGCACGCGTCAGGGATTGGGAAAATCTACCTTCTGTCGGCTGCTGTTGCCTACTTGTCTGCAGGATTACTTTACAGAAAGTTTCGATCTGACCAATCCCAGTGCGGCCGAAAACAAACTGGCATCCTTCGGACTGATTAATCTGGATGAGTTCGACCGTCTGCCGGCCGGTCGGATGCCGCAGTTGAAGAACCTGATGCAGATGGAGCGGCTGCACATCCGTCGGGCGTACAAGCACAGCGGGGAACCTCTGCCGAGAATAGCCAGCTTTATCGGCACCAGCAACCGTCGCGATTTGCTGACCGACCGTAGCGGTAGCCGTCGGTTTATCTGTGTGGAGGTGGAGCACAGTATCGATTGTTCCACCCCCATTGCCTACGAACAACTCTATGCGCAACTGAAACATGAGTTAGAACACGGTGAACGCAGTTGGTTCAGCAAAAAGGAAGAGGCTGAAATCCAACAGGCTAACGAAGCCTTCTACCGTACCACCCCGGCCGAAGAGATTCTCGGGGAGACTTTTGCTCTGGCCGAACCGGGCGAGGAAGGAGCCCATTTTCTGTCGGCTGCGCAAATATACACTTCGCTGAAGAGTAAGAATCCTTCCGTTTTGCACGACTGTACACCTTTGGCATTCAGTAAGTTGATGGCACAGATGGGGAAGAGGGTACATACCAAGTACGGCAATGGGTATTGGGTGAAGTATCGGGAGTAAAACCATGTTTTGATGTTCGAAAAATGGGCGAACGGTATTTTTTTTGAGTGTAAAGTAGTGAATATCTTCCAAAATCGCTAATTTTGTATGAAATCTATTTTTGTATTTTTAAAACAGTCAAATTATGAAATATCCGATTGGCATACAGACTTTCGACCAGATTATTAAACGTGGTTTTGTCTATATAGATAAGACAGATTTGGTTTATTCTTTGGCAACTGAAGGGAAGATCTATTTCCTAAGCCGTCCCCGACGTTTTGGAAAGAGTTTGCTGCTCTCTACGCTTCGTGCTTATTTCGAAGGGAAGAAGGAATTGTTTGCCGGCTTGAAAATCGATGCGTTGGAGCACGAATGGTATGTGCATCGGGTGTTTCATTTTGATTTTAATGGAGTCAACTTCACTGTGCCGGGTGCTTTAAACCGAGTCTTGGATAGTATGCTATCTGAGTGGGAACAGGAGTACGGAATCGTAACAGATGTGAAGCCGGAACATGGTTTACGGTTCAGCCGAATACTGCAGGTAGCTGCTGAGCAGACGGGACGAGGGGCAGTGGTCTTGGTGGACGAGTATGACAAGCCTTTGCTGGATGTTCTAGAGAAAGATCCGGAGTTGCTGGAACAGAACCGGGAGATTCTGAAGGCTTTTTATTCTGTATTTAAACAGGCCGATGCCTCCCTTCGTTTTGTTTTCCTTACAGGGGTTACCAAGTTTTCTCAAGTCAGTGTGTTTAGTGGTTTCAATCAACCTAAAGACATCAGTATGTTTGATAAGTACGAAGCTCTTTGCGGCATTACGGAAGAAGAATTACATACTCAATTTGCGGAGCCTATCCGGGAAATGGCGGAATCAGAAGGTTGTACAGAAGAGGAAATGCGTCATCGCTTAAAGTGCCATTACGATGGTTATCACTTCAGTGAAGGAATGACGGACATCTATAATCCGTTCAGTCTGCTGAATGCTTTCGACAGCCAGCGAATCCGCGACTATTGGTTTACCAGCGGTACGCCGTCTTACCTGATACGGCTGATGAATCATTTTCACGAAGGGATTGATGAGCTGACCAGTAAGTATTACCTACCGGATGAGTTCATCAACTATAAGGCCGACATCGAATATCCGCTGCCGATGATTTACCAGAGTGGCTATCTCACCATTAAGGATTACGACAAGGGTTCTAATCTCTTCCTGCTCGATTTTCCCAACAACGAAGTGAAGAGTGGTTTCCTGGCAATGGTGGCTGCGAATTACTTACAGTACAAGGCTCCCTTGGAGTCGTGGATGGTGAGAGCTGTGTTTGCCTTAAAGCGTGGACAATTGGATGAATTCCGTAAGATGCTGACTTCTTTTCTGGCCAGTATTCCCTATACCATGCGCCGCAAGGAAAGTGAGCCGGAAAGGGAGCGTTATTTTCACTATACCTTCTACCTGCTGTTTCGTCTGATGAGTGTGTACACGGTTCTTGCAGAAAAAGAACAGAGCGAAGGTAGGGTGGACTGCATTGTGGAAACACCTCAGTATGTGTATATCTTCGAATTTAAGTTGGATGGTACGGCTGTAGAAGCTTTGCAGCAGATTGATGAGAAGGGGTATGCCCGTCCGTATGAAGCGGATGCTCGCATGATAGTGAAGGTTGGTGTGAGTTTTTCTTCCAAAACGGGTACGATTGAAGAATGGGAAGATCGAAAGTGAATCCTGCCGCTTTGCATGATTGCACACCGTTGGTATTATTAAATACAAAAAGAGCTGCTTAATCTTTCATTAAGCAGCTCTTGGAATGAAGTTTTTCTAGCATTTAGAATTTATAAGCGATGCCGAATGCAAAGGCTACCTGGAATATTCCCGTATCTTTCTTAATTTTGCCACTTTAATAGATTCTATCTTATGAAGCGTATATTATTTGTTTGTCTAGGTAATATCTGTCGTTCTTCTTCGGCAGAGGGAGTCATGAAACAGCTCATCTGTGATGCCGGCTGTGAAGAGGAGTTTGAAATAGATTCTGCGGGTATTTTGTCTTATCATCAGGGAGAATTGCCCGATAGCCGGATGCGGGCACATGCCAGCCGCAGGGGCTACCGGCTGACGCATCGTTCACGTCCGGTTTGTACGGACGACTTCTTTCATTTTGATTTGATTGTCGGGATGGACGACCGTAATATCGAGGACTTGAAGGAGCGGTGTCCTTCCTTGGAACTGGAACAGAAGATTCATCGGATGACGGAGTATTGCACCCGGTTTACGGAAGCCGACCATGTGCCCGACCCTTATTACGGAGGAGCCGAGGGATTTGAATACGTGCTTGATTTGCTGGAGGATGCCTGTGCCGGCTTGTTGCAGCAGTTGCGTTCAGTCCGGCACGGCTGAGAGGCGCGCAGGAGGCTGTAGAATGTCTCTTTACTGCACGTGGTACACGTCGTCGTAGTGTTTCTTCTCGTCATTCAGGCTGCACGTGGCATCAATGCCGGCCTGTTGTAGCCGTTCGGTTATCTCTTTCAGACTTTTGCGGGGGGTGCGTCCTATGTAGAACAGTCGGTAGCGGTAGTCGGTATCGAGCAGTTCCATCACATGAGTAGCATTGGGCTCGCGGGCAAAGTCGAAATTGATTTTCAGTATTTTTTCATACGGATAGCGTACGCAGCGGCCTGCACTGAATAGGGTCAAGGTGTATTCATCCAGCCGCAAGTAGCAGAAACGATTCTGCAGCAGGTAGAGGGCGTAGAGGGCACCGGCAAAGAAGGGCAGGGCTACGACGATTCGGTAAGGTGAAGTTTCCGTGGCAGCAAAGTAGAATCCGAAAATAAGGCAGGCCACGAATAGCACAAAGTACCACATCATGTAGAGCGAAGGGCGGTGGTATCGTTGGGCCGTTTGCGGGGTAGAAGTGCGGCTGCGGGATTGCAGGTTTAGAAACGGTATGCCGGCCGAAATCAGCGTACGGATGACGGACGTAGGATGATGGCGTACGTGCAAGACGCAGGTTCGCTCTTCTCCGTTATGTAATTGCAGGGTAAGCAGTCCCGGTCCGTACAGATTAGATCGGTGATGTTTTTCCGGTTCTACTACATAGCGTTGCATAAAGTAGAACCCCTTGATTTCGTTCAGACTGATGCCTTTGTCTGCCAGGTAGCGTTGACCTCTGGCTTGTTCTTTGCTGCTTGCTTCCATAGTTGTTATTTTTTAAGTTCCGGATAGCTGATACGGGTATGGTAGATGGTCTTCAGCTTTTCCTTGAATACGGATTTTACTGTAGCAATATCCTTGAAGGTGATGGGGCATTCTTTGAAATACCCGTCTTCTATCTGTGAGTCGATGATTTTTTCCACCAGGTTGCTGATGCTTTCTTCGGTGTATTCGGGCAGACTGCGTGAGGCTGCTTCTACCGAATCGGCCATCATCAGTACTGCCTGTTCTTTGGTAAACGGATTAGGTCCCGGATAAGTGAAAAGTTCTTCGTCTGGTTCTTCTCCAGGGTGTTCGTTTTTCCAGGAAATATAGAAATATTTCGTTTTTCCACGTCCGTGATGGGTAGTGATAAAGTCGCGGATTACTTTGGGCAGGTTGCTCTTCTCGGCAAGTTTCAGTCCGTCTGTCACGTGGCTGATGACTACTTGAGCGCTCTGCTCATAGCTGAGGTTTTTATGAGGATTCACTCCGCCCGACTGGTTTTCGGTAAAGAACACGGGATTCTCCATTTTGCCGATGTCGTGGTAGAGGGCACCCGTACGCACCAATTGGCTTTTGGCACCGATGCTGTTGGCTGCTTCGGCGGCCAGATTGGCCACCTGCATGGAGTGCTGGAAGGTACCCGGTACGGTTTCCGACATGCGGCGTAGCAGGTCATTGTTGATGTTGGATAGCTCTACCAATGTCACGTTTGAGGTAAAGCCGAAAGTCTTTTCCAGCAAGAATAGCAGCGGGTAGGCAAAAAGTAAAAGAATACCGTTGATGATAAAGTAGCTATACATGCTGCCGTTCAGTTTTGACAAGTCATTCTCGGTAATCAGTTCGAAAGCAAAGTAGGCGGTAATGTATGTGATGATTACCAGAAAGGCTGTGCGGAAGAGCTGCGACCGCTGTGACAGTTCGCGCAGGCTGAAGATGGCTACCATGCCTGCAGTCAGCTGAAGCAAGATGAATTCATGCGGATAGCGCAGACAGATGCTACAGGTCAGGATGGTGATGACGTGTGTCAGGAAGGCCGTGCGAGAATCCAAAAATACGCGGATGATAATGGGGAGCATGGCATAGGGGATGATGTACACGTTGAAGAAATTGTTCGTCACCATCAGGGCGGTGCTTACGCAGTAGAACACTATCAGGGTGAACAGCAGCGACAGGCATCCCTTACGCTGGTAATATTCGCGGCGGAAGAGGTCCAGGAAGAGCATGAAGCAGAGCATGAAGATGCTCACGTAGAGAATCTGTCCGAACAGCATCAGACGTTTTTGACCGGCCGATTCGCTGCGCTGGATGGATTCTTTCCGCAGACTTTCCAGCACATTGTAGGTTTCGCGGTTCACGATTTCTCCGCGGTCTATAATCTTCTGTCCGCTCAGCACGATGCCGTTGGCCCAGGAATAGTTGTCCAGCATTTCCTTCCGGGCTCCGTCGGTGCGTTGCTGGTCGTATGTAAGGTTGGGTTGCAGGTATTCGTTTAGCGAACACCGGCGCAGCACCTCCGGGCGGTAGTGCAGGGTATCGGCCTGAAGCAACCAGGCATAGGCTTCCTTCACCGAGTAGAGCGACTGGATGTTCTGCGAATAAGCCATTTTCTCATCTATTACCATGATGGCGCGTGTGCTGTCTCCGTGCAGGCGGTTCAGTTCCTCCGTGCTTACAATGCCGATGCGGTAGATTTCATTGAGCTTTCGTTCCAGGTGTTTCAGGTAGTCGTACGAGGGCATTCGTTTTTTCAGCCGGCTCTGATAGTCTTCCTTTAGTTTTTGAATAGCTTCCTTGGCCACCGATTTATCCAATTGGTAGTAGGGTTGGAAGTGGGCCAGGATGCTGTCTTGTTCATGTTTCACCACCTCATCGCTTTTGTAGATGGGAAAGTCGAAAGTGGCCATTAACTGGCCGTATTTCCAAGGTTTGTCAATGTCAAATTGATAGTTGAACTTTCCGTCACGGGGCAGAAAATAGACAATGACTGCTACGGTACCGATGAAAATGAGCGCTTTATATAGCAAATCTCTATAAGAACCGGTATGTTTTGAGTTGAAATATCCCATGTTGATTGAATTTTTTGCGAAAAGTACAAAAAAAATCAATAGTGTGGAAAAAAAGATTTAATTTTGCCGTCTAAATTAGTTATTAGTAAGATAGATTATGACAGAAAGAAGAGTCAGAGTCCGTTTTGCGCCCAGTCCTACGGGGGCGTTGCACATCGGTGGTGTGCGCACGGCTTTATACAATTATCTCTTTGCACGCCAGCATGGCGGCGACCTGATTTTCCGTATTGAAGATACAGATTCTAACCGTTTTGTGCCGGGAGCAGAGGAGTATATCCTGGAATCTTTTAAGTGGTTGGGTATTCCTTTCGATGAAGGAGTGAGCTTTGGTGGAAATCACGGCCCGTACCGTCAGTCTGAACGTCGTGACATCTACAAGAAGTATGTACAGGTGTTGCTGGATGCCGGCAAGGCTTACATCGCATTCGATACTCCGCAAGAGCTGGAGGCCAAGCGGACCGAGATTGCCAATTTCCAGTATGATGCATCCACCCGTATGCAGATGCGCAACTCTTTGACGTTGCCTAAGGAAGAAGTGGACGCCTTGATTGCAGCGGGTACTCAATATGTAGTGCGCTTCAAAATAGAACCCAACGAAGATGTTCATGTCAACGATTTGATTCGTGGTGAGGTGGTTATCAACTCTTCTATCTTAGATGATAAAGTGCTGTACAAGTCGGCCGATGAACTGCCTACTTATCACTTGGCCAATATCGTGGATGACCATCTGATGGAAGTGTCGCATGTAATCCGTGGCGAAGAGTGGCTGCCTTCGGCTCCTCTGCACGTATTGTTGTATCGTGCGTTCGGCTGGGAAGATACTATGCCGGCTTTTGCCCATTTGCCTCTGTTGCTGAAACCCGAGGGCAATGGAAAACTGAGCAAGCGCGACGGTGACCGTCTGGGCTTCCCTGTATTTCCTCTGGAATGGCACGATCCCAAGACGGGTGAAGTATCTTCGGGCTACCGTGAATCTGGTTATCTGCCTGAAGCTGTCATCAATTTCCTGGCTTTGTTGGGATGGAACCCGGGTAACGACCAGGAACTGATGTCGATGGATGAATTGGTGAAACTGTTCAACCTGAGCCATTGCAGCAAGGCGGGTGCCAAGTTCGACTATAAGAAAGGTATGTGGTTTAATCATGAATACATTCTGCAGAAACCCGATGCGGAAATTGCGCAACTGTTCAAGCCGGTACTGGCAGAGCAGGGAGTAGACGTGCAGAACTATTCGGATGAATACCTCACGAAAGTGGTTTCCCTGGTGAAGGGCCGTGTAAACTTTGTGAAGGAATTGTGGGAGCAGTCGGCTTTCTTCTTTGTGGCTCCGACCGCATATGCCGAAAAGGATGTGAAGAAACGCTGGTCGGAGGATACACCGAGAATTATGGGCGAATTACAGGAAGTGCTGAAGAGCATCGAGGATTTTTCTTCAAAGCCTGCGGAAGATATCGTTATCGGATGGATTACGGAAAAAGGTTATCACATGGGTAATGTGATGAATGCTTTCCGTCTGGCAGTGGTTGGTGCCTGCAAGGGACCACACATGTTTGATATTACTGAACTGATAGGAAAAGAAGAAACGCTGAACCGCATTCAGCGTGCAGTGGAAGTACTGAAATAAGAAAGTCTAATTTGTCAAGTATGCTTTATAATTTAGCCATAGCCGTCTATGATATCATGGTGCACCTGGCCGCGCCGTTCAGCCGCAAACCCCGCAAGATGATGAAGGGGCATTGGGTGGTCTACGAACAGCTCCGCCAGCAGCTGGAAAAGGATAAACGCTATATCTGGTTCCATGCTGCTTCGCTGGGTGAATTCGAACAGGGGCGTCCGCTGATAGAAAAGATTCGCGCCAAGTATCCAGACTATGGTATTCTGCTGACGTTCTTTTCGCCTTCGGGCTATGAGGTGCGCAAGAATTACCGGGGAGCGGATGTGGTGTGTTATCTGCCGTTCGACAAGCCGCGCAATGTGAAGAAGTTCCTGGATATAGTAAATCCTTGTATGGCTTTCTTTATCAAATATGAATTCTGGAAGAATTATTTGGATGAGTTGCATCGCAGGCATATCCCTACCTACAGTGTCTCGTCTATCTTCCGCCGCGGGCAGATATTCTTCAAGTGGTATGGCGGTACCTACCGCAAGGTATTGCGCAATTTCGACCATCTGTTTGTGCAGAATGAACGCTCTAAACGCTATTTGTCAAGGATTGGTATCAACCGTGTGACAATTGTGGGCGATACACGTTTCGACCGTGTGCTGCAAATCCGTGAGGAAGCCAAAGAACTTCCGTTGGTGGAGGCTTTCAAAGGAAATGCCCTGACCTTGGTAGCTGGTAGCTCTTGGCAGCCCGATGAGGATTTGTTCATTGATTATTTCAACCGTCATCCGGAGATGAAGCTGATTATCGCTCCGCATGTGATTGATGAGAATCATTTGGTAGAGATTGTAGGTAAACTGAAGCGTCCGTATGTGCGCTATACGCGGGCTGATGAGCAGAATGTGAAGCAGGCAGACTGCTTGATAATCGATTGCTTCGGCTTGCTTTCTTCCATCTATCGTTATGGAGAGATAGCCTATATCGGGGGAGGCTTCGGTGTAGGTATTCACAATACGTTGGAGGCAGCGGTATATGGTATTCCGGTAATCTTCGGACCGAAGTATCAGAAATTTCAGGAAGCTGTGCAACTGCTGGAGAATCGAGGTGCTTTCTCTATCAAGGGAATGGGTGAACTGGAAGAATTGCTCGACAAGATGCTGACGGATGAGGCATTTCTGAAAGATACGGGTAGCCGTGCCGGTCATTATGTGACCAGTCAGGCAGGAGCTACCGACAAGGTGTTGGGAATGATAAATTTCTGATAGCAATTTTATGATGAAGAGGAGGGTGTGTAACTGTGTAAGGTTACACACCCTCCTCTGTTTCTAGCCGGGTTGAGGCTACAGGCTGGTATAGTATTTATTTATACCAGCTGGCATACATCAAGTAATTGTGGGCAATCTTTTGATTCAATTCTTTGGCCTGTTCCGGATCTACCTTTTTGATAAATTTGGCAGGTACACCGCCCCAAATGCTGCCCGGTTCGATGACCGTGTGGCTCAGTACCAAAGAGCCTGCAGCTACAATGGCTCCTTCGCCCACCACGGCGTGGTCCAGAAGAGTAGAGCCCATACCAATCAGGGCGTAATCCTTGATAGTGGCTCCGTGAATGGTGACGTTGTGTCCTACAGATACATGGTCGCCTATTTCGATGGTGGATTTCTCGTAAAGTGTATGCAGTACGCTACCGTCTTGTATGTTTACTCCATTACCTATTCGGATGGAATTTACGTCGCCGCGTAATACGCTATTGAACCAGATACTGCAGTCATTGCCTATCTTTACATCGCCGATAATTGTAGCATTATCAGCTAAAAAACAGTTTTCACCTATTTCAGGAGTGAAGCCTCTTACAGATTTTATTAATGCCATAGGAATTAATTTATGAATAGTTCGATAAATAGTAGCAGCGCCTAAATGGCTTTGCAGGCATGCTGCAACCATGTTTTTTCTTCTTCATTCAGCGCATCGGCCAATGTTTGGTATACTAGTTTATGGTAATCGTTCAGCCAAGCTGTTTCCTCATTGGTCAGCAGTTCTTTTACGATACCGCGCGTACAGATGGGACAAAGAGTCAGTGTCTCGAATTTTAGATAAGAACCGAACATGCCTTCTCCAGCCGGGACTGTTAGTAACAGATTTTCAGTGCGGATGCCATGACTTCCGGCCTTGTATACACCCGGTTCGTTCGATGTCACCATACCAGACTGTAGTATTACGGGATTCTCGTTCATACGGATGCTTTGCGGTCCCTCGTGTACATTCAAAAAATGTCCTACCCCGTGACCTGTACCGTGCAGGTAATTCATTTTCTTCTTCCAAATGGGCATACGGGCCAGCACATCGAGCTGTGCTCCTCTGGTGCCTTGTGGAAATACCGCCATGGCCAGGTTGATATGTCCCTTCAAGATGAGCGTATAATCCTCCTTCTCTTCATCGGTCAAGGGACCTAAGGCAATGGTACGCGTAATGTCTGTGGTACCGTCCAGGTATTGCGCACCGGAATCGAGCAGCAAGAACCCTTCCGGACGCAGTTTGACGTCTGTTTCCGGGGTGGCCTCGTAGTGAACGATGGCCCCATGTTCTCGGTAACCGGCAATGGTGTCGAAACTTTCACCTATGTATAACGGCTGTTCGGCACGGAAGGCATGCAACTTTCGGTCGATGCTGATTTCTGTCTCTTGTCCACCGGGAACCACTTCTTCCAGCCATTTTAGGAATTTTACCAGTGCGATGCCGTCTTTTACCATAGCTTTGCGGATTCCTTGGATTTCCTGTTCGTTGCGCACGGCTTTCAAGAGGGCTATCGGTGAAGGGGCAGTTATCTGTTGGCAGGCAGAAGGGATAGCGTTGCCGGCAGCATAGTTGGTCTTGGCAGGGTCTATCCAGATAGATGCTACTGTTATGCTATGTAAAAAGGTTAGGAGGTCGGTATAGTTATGTAGCCGTATACTGTTGTCTTCCAAATACGTCTTTACTTGGGTAGTCAGTTTCTTAGGATCGATGAAGTAATGTGTCTCCTCTTGCGAAATATACAAGTAGCTGATGACCACAGGATTACAATGCACATCGCTTCCGCGGAGATTCAGTGTCCAGGCTATTTCGTCCAAGGCCGTGACCAGCAGCGCATCTGCACCTCTGTTGGTCATGGCGGTACGTATTTGTGCCAACTTGGCCGCTACACTCTTTCCGGCATAACATTCTTCATGAATAAAAGCTGGCGCATTTGGTATGCCGGGGCGATTGTTCCAAATGGATAGAAAAGGGTCGCCTATGTCTTGCAGTACCAATCCTCCGCGATGTAACAGTAGTTGGGTCAGCTCGGCTACTTCCTGCATCGAGAAAAGACTTCCGTCGATGCCCACAACCGCACCCTGCTGCAACTGTCTGCTCAGAAAAGCAGCTATATCGGGCGTGTCGGGCAGCATTTCCTTATACAGTTCGATGCCCGTACCCTCCAGTTGCTCGGCAGCTTGCAGAAAGTAACGCGAGTCGGTCCATAACCCCGCCTCTGTAGCCGTAACTACCACCGTGCCCGCCGAACCCGTAAATCCCGAAATCCATTCCCGCGTCATCCAGTAGGGGGCCACATACTCACTGAGGTGCGGGTCGGTGCTTGGCACAATGAAAGCACTCACCCCTTTCTCCTTCAATACACCCCTCAGGGTGTCTATTCTAGTCTTAATGGTTTGTTTCATAAGGTTACAATGATTTTCCGATTTCAAATTTTCCAAAGATAGGAGATTTTTGGCAGAACTCGCTTATTTGAGCGACATTAGTTTTTCGGCAGCCCTTAAAGAAGCCTCTCTCCGTCTCTCAAAGGGAACAGGACAGGAACAGCTCCGTAACAAATGCGGGGAGAGGTACCTCTCCGTGGGGAAGCTACGGAGCAGTAGTGCACCAGTTACCTTTCTGTTCTCTGTCGATTAAGGCGATTCTGCTGTTAATCAGTGTTTTTTTTGGAGGAAAGTTTTGTGAATAAAGAAACTATATGTAATTTTGCCGCTCGAATTAATCGCGAGATTTTTTATCAATACTAATTTTAAAAACAAAAAAATGATTGTAGTTCCTGTAAAAGAAGGCGAAAACATTGAAAAAGCGCTGAAGAAGTTCAAAAGAAAATTTGAAAAGACTGGTATCGTAAAAGAGTTGAGAAGCAGACAACAGTTCGACAAACCGTCTGTAACTAAAAGACTTAAGAGAGAACGTGCCGTTTACGTTCAGAAACTTCAGCAAATAGAAGATTAATAATTCGTAAATTCCTTTGAATTATTGAATTCTTTTTTATACATTCGTTGCATGATTTAGATGTGTGACGATATGTGGTTGATAAGTTCCTTTTTAGAGTATTTGCTGTATGAGCGGAATTATTCCGCCGGCACAGTGGCTTACTATAAAGCCGATGTGGAAGAACTGCAAAGGTTTATAAAGGAAAATGCGGGGGATTTAAGTCCGGCTGAAGTGGATAGTTCGCTGATTCGCCAATGGATTGTGTCTTTGATGGCTAAGAAGATGAAAGCGTCTACTCTAAACCGGAAATTGAGTTCTATCCGCGCCTATTACAAGCATCTGTTAAGAAGGGGTGAAGTAACTGTAGACCCAATGTTGAAGGTTACGGGACCGAAAAAGGAAAAACCTTTGCCGGTTTTTCTGAAAGAGTCGGAAATGGATCGATTACTTGATGATGTAGATTTCGGTGATGGATTTGAAGGCTGTAGGGATCACTTGATAATAGAGATGTTTTATGTAACTGGCATGCGGCTGGCAGAGTTGGTAGGATTGGATAGAGTGGATGTGGATTTCGCTTCGTCTTTAATAAAAGTGACGGGGAAAAGAAATAAACAGCGCTTGATTCCTTTTGATGAATCCTTGAAGGAAGCTATGTTGGCTTATATTAACTTGCGGAATGAGACTGTTCCTGAATCTTGTGAGGCATTTTTTGTGAATGAGAAGGGTAGTCGTGTTTCGAGACATATCGTATCTGAAATTGTGAAACGCAACCTCTCAAAGGTGGTGACGGTGAGAAAAAGGAGTCCGCACGTGTTACGGCATACCTTTGCAACTGCCATGTTGAATCATGAAGCTGAGTTGGGGGCCATTAAGGAGTTGCTTGGGCATGAAAGTCTGGCAACGACCGAGGTTTACACGCATACTACATTTGAGGAGTTGAAGAAAGTGTATAACCAGGCTCATCCTCGAGCCTAAATAAAAAGGAGGTAAGTATGGAAGTAAGAATTCAATCAATTCACTTTGATGCGTCAGAGCAATTACAGGCTTTTATTCAGAAGAAGGCTGGGAAATTGGAGAAGTTTTACGACGATATAAAGAAAGTAGAGGTGTCATTAAAGGTTGTGAAGCCTGAAACTGCGGAAAATAAGGAAGCCGGAGTGAAAATTCTGGTACCAAATGGCGAACTTTATGCGAACAAAATATGTGATTCGTTTGAGGAAGCTGTGGATCTCTGCATGGAAGCTTTGGAGAAACAACTGGTGAAATACAAGGAAAAACAACGAAGCAAATAAAAAATATCGCATTTTTTTTGCGGTTTTAAAATAAATGTCTAAATTTGCAGCCGTTTCGCTCACCTATGAACGCAAACGGTTGCATTTTTAAAAAGATTGCCTCTTTAGCTCAGTTGGCCAGAGCACGTGATTTGTAATCTCGGGGTCGTT
>Elaine_p2__coassemble_1523_pt1 | contig 11801 bp, 8 predicted proteins | sample Elaine_p2__metabat2_high_PE_047 | metagenome-assembled genome bin Elaine_p2
CCACCCTTCACCCTTCATCTTTCACCCATTGATTATCAAGGTGAAATGGGTGAACCCTTCATCAGCCTCATTGGCCATAAAAGAAGGTAAGCATATCGTGATAGATGAAAAAAATGCTATATAGATATAGCAAAAACAGGGTATCCAGGAGAAAAATGATTTTTTTTGAGGGTTCTGATTCATCACGAAATTCTTTTTTTACTAACTTTACACCAAATTTTGAGAACAGCAACTAAAACAATACATAATTTTTTAGATTTATAATCAGATGAAACAGGATATGATTGTCATTCTTGACCTGGGTAGTCATGAAAACACGGTGGTGGCTCGTGCCATCCGTGCGTTAGGAGTATATAGTGAGATTTATCCTCACGATATTACAGTAGATGAACTGAAGGCGTTACCCAATGTAAAGGGTATTATTATTAATGGAGGTCCGAACAATGTCATCGACGGAGTGGAGATTGATGTACTTCCGGGTATTTATGAATTGGGTATTCCGGTGATGGCTGCCGGCCATGACAAAGCCCTTTGCGAAGTGAAACTTCCTGCCTTTACTGATGATATGGAAGCGGTGAAGGAAGCAGTGAAGGGATTTGTACTGGATACTTGCCACGCTGAAACCAATTGGAACATGAAGAATTTCGTGGCCGACCAAGTTGAACTGGTGCGCCGTCAGGTAGGCGACAAGAAGGTATTACTGGCTTTGTCGGGGGGTGTAGACAGCTCGGTAGTAGCTGCTCTGCTGCTCAAGGCCATTGGCGATAATTTGGTATGTGTGCATGTGAACCATGGTTTAATGCGTAAAGGTGAATCAGAAGATGTGGTGGAAGTATTCCGCAACCAGCTGAAGGCAAACCTGATTTACTGTGATGTGACTGAACGCTTCCTGACCAAACTGGCCGGTGTAGCTGATCCGGAACAGAAGCGTAAAATCATCGGCGGCGAATTTATCCGTGTGTTCGAAGAAGAGGCACGCAAGCTGAACGGTATCGATTTCTTAGGACAAGGTACCATCTATCCCGACATCGTGGAAAGTGGCACGAAGACTGCCAAGATGGTAAAATCACATCACAATGTAGGTGGTCTGCCCGAAGACTTGAAATTTGAATTGGTGGAACCGCTACGTCAGTTGTTCAAGGACGAAGTACGTGCCTGCGGTTTGGAACTGGGCTTGCCTTATGAAATGGTTTACCGCCAGCCGTTCCCTGGTCCTGGTCTGGGTGTACGCTGCTTGGGTGCCATTACACGCGACCGTCTGGAAGCTGTCCGTGAGTCGGATGCTATCTTGCGCGAAGAATTCCAGAAAGCCGGATTGGACAAGAAGGTATGGCAATACTTTACCGTGGTGCCCGACTTCAAGTCAGTGGGTGTGCGCGATAATGCCCGTTCTTTCGACTGGCCGGTAATTATCCGTGCAGTCAATACGGTGGATGCCATGACAGCTACCATCGAACCGGTGGACTGGCCTATCTTGATGAAGATTACGGACCGCATTCTTAAAGAAGTGAAAAATGTGAACCGTGTCTGCTACGATATGTCGCCGAAGCCGAATGCAACCATCGAATGGGAATAAAATAAAGCCTTTGAGCGCATAATAAAATAGCCTGCAAAAACACAATGCAGGCTATTTTATTTATCCATGTATGCTCTAATTAAAATTCACACTCACCATCATCCCAATAGGCTATTAAATGAACCTCTCCCTCTCTGTACCACTCTGGTTCTAAAACATGATGTACCATAACTTCTTCCAGGGCGGATTCCACCTCGGTTTCCGTCACAAGCAGGTCGTCTATTTCAACTTTAAAATAAGCATAATCACCATCCTTCGGTTTGTAATACTTCACCTTACAGTCGTAGAATGCATCTTCCATAGCCTCTTTAATGTCCTGCCTGATTTCTCTCCAGTTTTTCATATCATATCAATTAAGTGATAACCAATATAAAAGAGGGAGTTACCTTTAATTTGTAACTCCCTCTTTATCAATGTGAGCGGCAAACGGGGCTCGAACCCGCGACCCTCAGCTTGGGAAGCTGATGCTCTACCAACTGAGCTACTGCCGCAAATCCCATTTCTTGTACGCGGCAAAGGTAGTAAAAAGTTTCTGAAAGAAACAAGGCTTTCCTGATTTTATTTCTTATTTTTGTAACTACAATATAAATCAAGAATCGCAAAACTAACTCGATAATGGTAACAGAACAACTTAAAGAACTCTATATTAAATACACCGGCATCGAACCGACTTCTGTCATTGAATTACCTACATCCGGTTCCAACCGCAGCTACTTTCGGCTGTCGGGTACCCCCTCTTTCATTGGTGTAAGCGGCGAGTCGAAAGAAGAAAACGAGGCATTCCTTTATATGGCTGCCCATTTTCGCCAAAAAGGCATTGCTGTACCTCAGGTAGTAGCCGTGTCGGACGACCATATGCTTTATCTGCAAGAAGATTTAGGCGACACACTTCTATTTGATGCCATAGAAAACGGACGGCATACCCAGCATTACACACCTATGGAAAAAGACCTGTTGCGCAAGACTGTCCGACTGTTGCCTGCCATTCAATTTGCAGGAGCGAAAGATTTTGACTTTTCACGCTGCTATCCGCTGCCCGCCTTTAATCAACGGTGTATTTTTTGGGATTTGAATTATTTCAAATACTGTTTCCTAAAGCCTAGCGGCATCGTATTTCAAGAAGACCTGCTGGAGAATGATTATCAGTCTTTAGCCCGTGTGCTGCTACAGAGTGAATCGTCCACTTTTATGTATCGTGACTTTCAAAGCAGAAATGTTATGATTCATGAAAGCCAACCATGGTTCATAGACTTTCAAGGAGGAAGAAAAGGACCTTATTACTATGACATAGCTTCGTTCTTATGGCAGGCAAAGGCTAATTTCACGGATGAAATCCGTCAGGAATTACTGTCGGAATATTTGGATGAACTCCAACGCTATACTACAGTAGATGATGACGAGTTCTATGCCCAGCTGAAACACTTCGTACTGTTTCGCACCTTGCAGGTGTTGGGTGCCTATGGTTTCCGAGGATATTTTGAAAAGAAAAAACACTTTCTGCAAAGCATTCCTTATGCCATCGCTAATTTAAGAAAACTTCTGACTGATTCCTTCCCTGAATACCCGTATTTATGCAGTGTACTCAGGCAACTAACAGAATTACCGCAGTTTGCCAGTTCACCCGCCAGTACATTGGTAGTCAATGTAAAAAGCTTTTCTTACAAGAAAGGTATACCGGAAGACCCGTCGGGCAACGGTGGAGGGTTTGTATTTGATTGCAGAGCCGTACATAATCCCGGCAGATACGATCGCTACAAGTCACTTACCGGACTGGACAAGCCGGTTATAGATTTTCTAGAAAACGACGGAGAAATCATCCGTTTTCTGGAACATGTGTACGGTCTGGTAGACGCCTCTGTAGAACGCTATATAGAACGGGGGTTTTCCAATCTGTCTGTTTGTTTCGGCTGTACTGGCGGACAACATCGCTCCGTCTATAGTGCACAGCGACTGGCCGAACATCTGCATCAGAAATTTGGCATAAAAATTATTCTGGAACATCGAGAACAAAATATTCACAGCATCTTAGATTAAAAAACATCATGAAAGCTCTAGTATTTGCAGCCGGACTAGGCACTCGGCTCCGCCCTCTTACAGACCATATGCCCAAAGCATTGGTTCCTGTCGGCGGGAAGCCCATGCTGGAACGTGTCATCCTGCGTCTTAAAGAGGCAGGATGCAACGACATTACTATCAATATTCATCATTTGGGAGAACAAATTATAGATTTTATACATGCGAATCAATCGTTTGGCATCGACATACATTTCAGCGACGAACGTGGAAAATTACTGGATACTGGCGGAGGCATACGTAAGGCACGTACATTCTTGGATGGAGGCGAACCGTTTTTAGTACATAATGCTGACATTCTGACGGATGTAGACTTAAGAGAACTGTATAATTTCCACCTTCAGAAGCAGGTGGAAGCAACTCTTCTGGTAAATCATAGAGAAACATCGCGATACCTGGTGTTCAATCAAAAAAAACTGCTTTGCGGATGGATGAATAAATCTACAGGAGAAACCCGCCCGGACAACTTTGTATTCACACCTGACGTCCACCAGCTCTATGCCTTTTGCGGTGTACATGTGTTTTCTCCATCTCTGTTTGCAGCCATGGATTCTTCCCAGTGGGGAGATAAGTTTTCCATCATCCCGTTTTATTTATCAGTGTGTCAGCAAGCTCGCATCACGGGCTACTGCCCCACACACCTGCAATGGTATGATATCGGTAAACCAGACACCTTAGAAGAGGCGGAAAAATGGATGCTGTCGGCTAAATAAAAGAGTAAATCTAGTGGAACAATCCTCATCGTACACGTAACAATCAATATGGAACTATTAGTATATAAAGCGTCTGCCGGTTCAGGAAAGACATTTACACTGGCTGTAGAATACATCAAACACCTGGTACTGAATCCCTACGCATACAGGCAAATTTTAGCGGTAACCTTTACCAACAAGGCGACTACCGAAATGAAAGAACGCATCTTGCAGCAACTCTATGGCATCTGGAAAGGTGATACCGCTTCCGAAGCATACCTGAACCACATTCGTCAGCAATGCCATCTGCCGGATGAGGAACTGAGAAAGCGTGCCGGACAAGCCCTGCAAAACATACTGCATGATTATAGCCGATTCCGGGTGGAAACCATCGACTCGTTCTTTCAATCCGTCATGCGTAATCTGGCCAGGGAACTGGAACTAAGCCCAAACTTAAACATAGAACTGAATAATGCAGAGGTACTCGATGAGGCGGTAGACAGCTTGATAGAAAAGCTTACTCCTACTTCACCTGTATTGGCTTGGCTGCTAGACTATATCAATGAACGTATAGCCAATGACAAACGTTGGAACGTGTCGGAAGAAATAAAATCATTTGGACAAAATATATTTAACGAAGGTTATATAGAGCGGGGAGAAATGCTGCGAATAAAGCTGCACGATGCCAACTACATACCGCTCTATAAAGACGCGCTGCGTGAACAAGAAACTGATGCGCTGGAACAAATGAAAGGGTTCAGTGAGCAATTTGAAGGTATCCTGGAAAGCCATGGACTGTACCCGGACGATTTAAAGGGTGGATCCAAAGGAATTGGAAGTTATTTCCGGAAGTTGAGAGATGGACGGCTTACTGATAAAGATGTGCTAAATGCCACGCTAAGCAAAGCGCTGGAGGATGCACAAAATTGGAGCAGTAAGACTTCAGCCCGCAAAAACGAAATCGTACGATTGGCTGGCGAAGAACTGATACCGCTATTACAGGAAGCTGAGAAACTGCGTCCTGTGCGCAACCAGACTGTAAACAGTGTACGTTTATCTCTGCAGCACTTAAACAAACTGCAACTGCTTAACCACATTGACGAGGAGGTACGCTTGTTGAATAAGGAACATAACCGTTTCCTGCTATCAGATACCAATGCGCTACTGCACCGCCTGGTAGGCGAAGGGGACTCTTCCTTTGTATTCGAGAAGCTAGGAGCAAATATTCAAACTGTCATGATTGATGAATTTCAAGATACCAGCCGTATGCAATGGGGAAACTTCCGTCTATTGCTGTTGGAAGGACTTTCGCAAGGTGCCGACAGCTTGATAGTGGGTGATGTGAAGCAATCTATCTACCGCTGGAGAAACGGTGATTGGAGCATTCTGAACAATTTAGGCAAGCAAACAGACCCTGCTGAAAATGATGAAGACTTTTTTGCCTTAAACTCCTCTTTGATTCAGATAAAGACGCTGACTACCAACAGACGCAGTGAGGCAAACATCATTCAGTTCAATAATTCCTTCTTTACAGAAGCCGTCGGTTACTTGAATGAAAAACACCAGACCGAATTACACGAAGAATGTATACCGCTGAAAGAGGCTTATGCTGATGTTGTGCAACAATCGCCCAAAGCCGTTAACAAGGGGTACATCAAGACTTCTTTTATTACTGGCGACGATTCACAGGACTACATGGAACAGACATTGCATGCCTTAGGACAAGAAGTAGAACGACTATTGGCATCTGGTGTGCAACAGCACGACATCGCCATTCTGGTGCGTAAAAACAGAAACATTCCGCTTATCGCAGACTATTTTGACAAAGAGCTGCAACTGAATATTGTATCGGATGAAGCTTTCCGTCTTGACTCTTCTGCGGCTGTATCAACGTTGATCAATGCACTACGTCTGCTGTCTAATCCACAAGAGAGTATTGCCCAATATGAATTGCAGTTGACATGTCCGCTTCTCTCGGAAAGTGAAGATACATTGCCTCCATCTTTCACAACTAGATTTGATGAGCTTAGGTTGATGCCACTCTACGAACTGCTGGAAGAACTGTTGGATATTTTTCAGATAAACCGGATACCCCACCAGGAAGCTTATCTATTTGCTTTTTTTGATGCCGTTATCGACTATTTGCAAGAACACTCTTCTGATCTCACTTCATTTCTAAATTATTGGAATGAAACCTTGTGTAGAAAGACCATCGCTAGCGGTGAGGTGGAAGGTATACGGATTTTATCCATACATAAATCAAAAGGACTGGAATTTCATACCGTATTACTGCCATTCTGTGATTGGAAGATGGAGAATGAAACCAACAATCAGTTGGTGTGGTGTGCGCCTGAAGTAAAACCATTTAACGCACTCGACTTGGTTCCTGTAAATTATTCTGCTGTCATGGCAGAATCTATTTATAGAAAACACTACCTGCATGAGCGACTTCAGCTTTGGGTAGACAACCTAAACCTGCTTTATGTGGCCTTTACACGAGCCGAAAAGAACTTGATCATCTGGACACGCGACAATCAAAAGAATACTATGAGTGAGTTGTTGGCTGCCACACTGCCTGCCGTAGCTAAGCAAACTGGTGCTGAATGGCGGGAAGAAGAGAATATCTATGAAGGTGGAGATTTATGTGTCTCTGAACAAACCGGAGTACAAGATACGACTTCTTCACTGAATAAGTTACAGATAAAGCCTGAAAAACTGCCTGTGAAACTGACAAGCAAGCGGCATGATATGGAATTCAGACAATCGAACCGATCGGCGGATTTTATAGCAGGCATCCGTGAAGAAGAATCGCCGAAACGGTTCATACAACGAGGACGATTATTACATACGCTTTTTTCTGCTATACATACCGAACGGGATATAGATGAAGCTTTGACCAAACTAGTATTTGAAGGGGTAATCGGCAGCAAAGAACAAGAAAACGAACTACGTGAATGGACACATCGTGCCCTATCGCTGCCACAAGTGAAAGACTGGTATGCAGGCAGTTGGCAGATTTTCAACGAATGTAATATTATATGGATGGAAAATGATAGTCTGCACAGCCGCAGACCAGACCGTGTAATGATGAGAAATAAAGAAATTGTCATCGTGGACTTCAAGTTCGGTAAGCCTAGAAAAAGCTACATTACACAGGTTCAGGAATACATGAAGCTAATTCGACGTATGGGATATGATACTTATCAAATCAACGGATTTTTGTGGTATGTAGACGAAGAACGTATAGACAGTGTCAAGGAAGATTAACCCAGGTTTAAAAATGAGCATAATTATGAAGACATTTTTACAAATGGTCGCACAAGACCTACATCATAAATTAGGAAATGATTTATCGCGTACAGCCATCGTGTTTCCCAACAAGCGTGCCAGACTCTTTTTCGATGAATACTTAGCTGCCGAAACAGACCGACCGCTGTGGTCGCCAGCGTATGTCACCATCAGCGAACTCTTCCAACAGCTTTCACCCTGGACGTTAGGTGACCCGATTGCCTTAATTTGTGAATTATACAAAGTATTCTGCAAAGAGACACAAAGTGAAGAGACACTGGATGATTTTTATTTTTGGGGCGAACTGCTTATCAGCGATTTTGACGATGCAGACAAGAACAGAGTAGATACAACGCGCTTATTCAGTAATCTGAAAGACTTAAGAGCATTGATGGATGACTCTACATTCCTAGATGAAGAACAGGAAGCTGCAATCCAACAATTTTTTCAGCATTTTTCTATAGAAAAGCGCACGGTACTGAAAGAGAAGTTTATTTCGCTTTGGGATAAGTTGGGCGATATTTATGCTGCTTTTCGCCGGAATCTGGCAAATCAAGGAATGGCCTACGAAGGGATGATGTATCGCCAGATTATGGAAGAATTCCCTATCGACCGTTTAGTGTATGAACGCTATATATTTGTTGGATTTAATGTACTGAATAAAGTAGAACATGACTTTTTCCTGCGGTTACAAGAGGCGGGGAAAGCGTGGTTCTATTGGGATTATGATACTAGTTATGTACTAGAGGCGCAGAATCCACAGGTTCGTCAGGTGTCAGAGGCTGGTGAATTTATCATCCGGAATTTGAAAGATTTTCCTAATCAATTGCCTGCCAGTTGTTTCGATGTGATGCGTCAGCCTAAACGTATACGCTACATCTCGGCACCTACAGAAAATGCCCAAGCCCGGTATATATCGCAATGGTGGAAGGATGAAGTGGTTGGAGGGAACAATTCTGGGGCCTGTCGCGAAAAAGAAAATGCAGTAGTATTATGCAATGAATCTCTGCTACTTCCAGTACTTCATTCACTGCCTGATGACGTAAAGAATATCAACGTCACTATGGGATTCCCATTATCACAAACTTCAGTATTCAGTTTTATCCATGCTTTGATAGAGCTACAAACTACTGGATACGAATCTCGACAAGGATATTTCTTATACGACGCCGTACTGAATGTTTTGAAGCATGCTTATACTCGAAGACTGACTCCGGCAGCAGAACAGTTGGAGCAATGGTTGGTAAGCAACAATCGCTTCTACCCTCTTCCTTCTGAACTTAAAAAAGACGAATGGCTGGAAAAGATTTTTACACCTCAGAGCGGCAACTTGGCATTATGCAATTATTTGACAGAGCGGATACGAGATGTTTCTATACTATATCGGACAAAAACAGACAACAATGATATTTTCAACCAACTGTACCAAGAGTCGCTTTTTAAGAGTTTTACTCTTATTAACCGCTTGGCGATGTTGGTAGAAAAAGGAGATTTGACCCTACGTTCTGATACCTTTAAGCGTCTGCTAGACAGATTACTGAGCAGTGCCAGCATCCCTTTTCATGGAGAACCTGCCATCGGCATGCAAATTATGGGAGTGTTGGAAACCAGAAATCTAGACTTCCGAAACTTGATTCTGCTATCTGTAAACGAAGGCCAACTACCCAAAGCTGGAGGAGATTCATCTTTTATTCCTTATAATTTGCGAAAAGCTTTTGGCATGACTACCATCGAACATAAGAATGCTGTATATGCTTATTATTTTTACCGGCTTATTCAGCGGGCCAATAGCGTGACACTTCTTTACAACACCTCATCTGATGGACTAAACCGTGGCGAGATGTCGCGATTTATGTTACAATATCTGGTAGAGTCTGGGCAAGAAATTACTCATCAATACCTGGAAGCAGGCCAGAAACCTCGTACAGAACGGCGTGTGTCTATCAGTAAAGATGACTCATTGATGAAAAAACTATATCAGGCATTTGACATTCGCCTGCATCCAAACCGCGTCTTTTCACCATCGGCCCTGAACACTTATCTGGATTGCCGCTTGAAATTTTATTTCCGCTTTCTGAAAGGTCTGAAACCCGTAGATGAAGTCAGTGCTGAAATTGACTCGGCTCTTTTTGGCACTATTTTCCATAAAGCAGCAGAGTGCATATATCGAGATTGGTCTGCCGGAAGAAATATCATTGAAAAACAGCAAATCGCTGATTTACTGCGCAATGATGTGAAGTTGCAAAATTATGTGGACAATGCCTTTAAAGAAGAATTTTTCCATATACCTATTCAGGAAAAAGCACCTTATAATGGTACGCAACTAATACATGCTAAGGTAATAGGATTCTATCTAAAGCAGTTGCTACGGCATGACCTGCAATATGCTCCATTCTCTATAGTAGGTATGGAAACAAAAGTAGCAGAGCAGGTAGTTATTCATACACCAGTAGGAGAACTACCCATACAAATCGGAGGAACTATAGACCGTATGGATAGCAAGGATGGAATACTTAGAATCGTAGATTATAAGACAGGAGGAAGTCCGAAAATTCCGGAAACAATAGAACAACTGTTTACCCCTGGAGAACAACGTCCGGGCTATATATTCCAGACTTTCCTCTATGCAGCCATTCTATGCCGCAAACAACCACTGAAAGTAGCTCCTGCTTTGCTCTATATCCATAGAGCCGCTTCGGATAGCTATTCTCCGGTGATAGAAATGGGAGCACCCAGACAGCCCAAAACTGTGATAGACGACTTTTCGGTATATGAAAAAGAATACCGGGAACGGTTGATGAAATTACTGGAAGAAATATACAATCCGCAAGAATCATTCATGCAGACAGACGACCGAAAAAAATGTGAATTTTGCGAGTTTTGTCAGATTTGCGGCCGATGACGAGTAATCAATACTCGTCATCGCGAGGCACATACTCCTCGTATTGAGCAGGAAGGCTGAACTCTTTGTCGGCAAAGAGTTCGGCCAATCCTGTAATCTGCTTCAGCCGCAACACTTCATCACGATCCATACCAATGTGCTTCATAATCCATTCATCAGACATACCAGCCTTGTCTAATTCTGCCACAATATGACTCATCAATTCAATATTATGCGTGCCTCGCGCCCGATTATGACGGATAGTAGATGCCATCCGATTCGATAAATCCTTCTTGATTACCACTACCGGAAGAAGACCGTTTTCTCTATCGAAGACTCTCTTAGAGGTTTTCATAACCTGGTAACGATGAAAGCCATCTACCAGAATGTAGTTATCTTCTTCTTCATTGTAATAGCAAACACAGGGCATAGTAAATCCGTCTTCCCAAATAGATAATTCCAACAGTCTCATCTCGGGTGGAGCTACCACATTCGGATTATAGGCATTGGCCACTACTTTATGCAGGGGCACTGCTTTTACTTGATATACAGGACTCTGAAACTCACTCATAACATCATATTTTTAAATTGTTCCATTATTAAATCTCTCTTTCTCACCTCTTCTTTATTAAGAGAAAAACCCATGTATTTACAGGCATGATCATTCTTTAATATGCATATACACATGCGTTTATACGTAGGAATTTCTTTAAACTCAGATATACTGATGTCGTCGAGATACTCCATCCTTACTGGCTTTTTCTGCGTTTTGAATTTAGTAGTAGTTCCTACTTCGAACTTTATTCCAAGGTCGGTCAGTTTCTGAATGGTTTCATCGCTTAGGCAGCCCCCTTTCTTTCGCCAAAATTCTTGACTGACTGTCAGTTTCTTTAAATAATTCCGCCTGATAGGTTCAGGTAAAGTTTTCAGCAAAAACTGCATAAATTCTTTCCAGGTATATCCTTCAGGCAGTCTGATTTTATTCCATCCCATAGCACGAGTACCACCATATATGGAAGTAAAGTTCACACCATTTACACGCCCTATCATCTTACCCCATGTATACGGATCTATCGCTTTATACAAAGACAACGTGCTTTGCCCTTCCGATAAGAACGGACTGGCCACCCGCTGACGCTCAATGTTCAGTCCGGCCTTATAATATAAGTCATACAAGCTATTATAATCGTATCCAAACTTTCCGTTAGCCGTCCATACATCGGTAGTTTTCCAATCAAAGATAGGGTATACATTAAAGATGTCGTTACCTATGCGAGAAGTCCAGCGATAA
>Elaine_p2__coassemble_2460_pt1 | contig 7766 bp, 5 predicted proteins | sample Elaine_p2__metabat2_high_PE_047 | metagenome-assembled genome bin Elaine_p2
GGGTGCTAATGTATAAGAAATAAAACAGAAGTAATTGTATAAATAGGTAAACAGAAGTAATTGTATAAATAGGTAAACAGAAGTAAGAATGAAGCATATCTATCTGGTGGCGGCTTTCTGTTGTCTGACGCAAGGGCAGGCCGTGGTTCAGCAGAATGGCAGGGGAATCTTCGGTAAGCTGAAGGCTCCGGCTGAAATAAAAATCGGTACATATACATTTAAAGACGGCAGTGTGTATACGGGCGAGATTAAAGGACGAAAGCCTAACGGCAAGGGAAAAACCTCGTTTCAGAACGGTAATGTATATGAAGGTGAATATGTAAAAGGACGTAGGCAGGGGCATGGAATCTTTACCTTTGCCGATGGCGAACGCTACGAGGGCGACTGGTATCAAGATCAGCAGCATGGTAGGGGTGTGTTCTATTTCTTAAATAACAATCGCTACGATGGCATGTGGTTTCAGGATTATCAGCACGGCAAGGGGGTGATGTATTATTACACCGGCGATGTGTACGAAGGTGAGTGGGTGAACGACAAACGTCAAGGACAGGGCTCGTATACCTGGAAGAACGGCTCGAAGTATATAGGCGGCTGGATGGCCGACCGGAAAGAGGGCGAGGGTACCATGGTGTGGAACGATGGCTCTAAATACGACGGACAGTGGAAAGCCGATATGCGCCAGGGAAAAGGTACTTTTGAGTTTACCAATGGAGATAAGTATGTGGGCGACTGGCTGAATGATATGCAGCATGGGCAGGGTACCTACTTCTTTCAGAATGGCGACCGCTACGAGGGCAGTTACCTGGATGGCGAACGCACGGGCGAAGGGGTGTATTACCATGCCAACGGCGATAAGTATGTGGGAACCTTCAAGGATGGCGCCCAAGATGGTAAGGGTACTTTTACCTGGGTGAACGGAGCCGTGTACGAGGGCGAATGGAAGGATAACCAACGCAACGGTTATGGTACCTACCGATGGGGCATCGGCGACTCGTACGAGGGCGAGTGGAAGGACAATAAATTCAATGGTCAAGGTACATTAATTCAGACGGACGGCACCCGGTATACAGGTCAGTTTGTAAATGGACGTGAAGAAGGCCAGGGAGTGTATGAAGATAAGCAGGGAAACCGTTTTGAGGGGACTTTCAAAGCCGGTAAAAAAGACGGTACGTTCGTGGAAAAAGATAAAGAAGGGCGTATTATCCGGCGGGGAACCTATAAAATGGGACGTATCGTAAATTAAATTATTATGCGAATCAGGAGTTAAAGGAGTTATCGCTTCGCTGGGAGTTAAAGGAGTTAAGCCGGATGCACCGCAAAGATTTGATATACGCTCCTTGTATTCGGATAGCATTTAGTAAGTCTTTTGGCTTAACTCCTGAACGGAGCGAAGCGGAGTGGTAACTTCTTTAACTTCTTAACTCCTGATTGGCATTATTTGTAATTTATCCCGTCTGGAGGTTGCTTGTTTCGTTAATATTTTGTAACTTCGCCGCGTCATATGTAAAAAAAATAAATGAGATGATAGCTAAATTTTCTAACTGGTATTTCACAAAGAAATCACTCCCGCATTGGGGTATTCTTATTCTGGACTGTGTGATTGTGGGATTCTCTGTTTTGTTGGGAGAATTCTTTGAAGCGAATCAAGTAATTTATTTACATCATTTGCCTGCTGTTCTGGCAGGGATGCTGATTACGGTTTTGCTCTTCTGCTTGTCTTTTAGAATCTTTCATACCTATACCGGCATTGTGCGTTATTCTACCTTTGTCGACTTGCAGCGAGTGGCATTGGCTGTACTGGTGGGTTCGTTGCTCACTTGGGTAGTGTCTGCCTTGCTTTCTTCGGTCGAAGCTATCGACATGCCCAGCTTCTTAGGGGTGTGTATCCTCTTTGTTATGGCCACACTGCTGATGTGGCTGGAGCGCGTTACTGTGAAGCGCCTGTTCGACAGTTTCCGGATAGATGATGCCGCGCCGGTGGCTATCTACGGAACCAAGGCCGGCGGTATCAGTCTGGCCAAGGGTTTGACCGGTACGGATGAAAAACGTTACCGACTGGTGGCTTTCATCAGTGATTCACCCGATATGAAGGGCACTTATCTTATGGGTAAGAAGGTGTTTATGAACGGCGAGGGCATTGCCGAACGCATGCGCGAAATGGGAGTGCGTATCTTATTGGTATCGCCTCTGAAGAGCGAACTCTTCCGTAATAATCAAGCCATGGTAGACGAATTCATTGCAGCTGGCATCACGCTTAAGATGCTGGCAGCCGCACAAGAGTGGGATGGTAAGTCTAAACTGACGCATCAGCATCTGCACGAGGTGGAAATCGAAGACTTGCTGCCTCGCGAAAAGATAGAAGTAGATATGGATGCCATCGCCAAGCAACTGCGTGGAAAGAAGGTGCTCATCACTGGAGCGGCAGGTTCTATCGGTAGTGAAATGGTGCGGCAGGTAGCCCTCTTCCAGCCGGCTTCGCTGATATTAATCGACCAGGCCGAAACGCCCATGCACGACATTCGTCTGATGATGCTTCGGCAATTCTCGGATATTCAGTGCGAAACCATCGTCAGCAGCATCACGAATCAAGAGCATATGGAGAAGATTTTTGCAGCTTCCTGTCCTGATTATGTATTTCATGCCGCCGCCTATAAGCATGTGCCCATGATGGAAGACAATCCCGGCATTGCGGTGCAGAATAATATCATGGGGACGCGCGTCATAGCCGATTTGGCCGTGAAATACGGTACTAAGAAATTTGTGATGATTTCTACGGATAAGGCTGTGAATCCCACCAACGTAATGGGTTGCTCGAAGCGTATCTGCGAAATCTATTGCCAGTCGCTGAATAAAGCCATCCAAGAGGGCAAGGTAAAGGGCGTGACCCAGTTTGTTACCACCCGATTCGGCAATGTATTGGGCTCTAATGGTTCGGTAATTCCTATCTTTAAGGAACAAATCAAGAAGGGAGGTCCTATCACGGTGACACATCCCGATATCATCCGATTCTTTATGTTGATACCCGAGGCTTGTAAGTTGGTGCTGGAGGCAGGTGCTATGGGCCACGGCGGAGAAATCTTTGTGTTTGATATGGGCGCACCGGTTAAAATAGTAGATTTGGCCAAGCGCATGATTCAATTGTCTGGAGCGCACAATGTGGAAATCAAATTCTCTGGTCTGCGCGAGGGCGAGAAGCTCTACGAAGAGGTGCTCAACGATGCCGAGAAAACCAAACCTACGGTACATCCCAAAATTATGGTGGCCAGTGTGCGTGAGTACGATTATGAAGTAGCTTGCCGCAACGAACAGCGTCTGCTGGATGCGTCGCATTCATTCGACGATATGGCCATTGTGAAGATAATGAAAGAGATTGTACCGGAATATAAGAGCCAACACTCCAAGTATCAGACATTGGATGCAGTCCGGTAACTTACAGTTTGTTTGGATATATGAGAAAAGTAGCATTAATAACCGGTATCACAGGGCAAGACGGCTCTTACCTGGCCGAGTTTTTGATAGAGAAGGGATATGAAGTGCATGGTATCATGCGCCGTTCGTCGTCGTTTAATACAGGAAGAATCGAACATCTCTATCTCGACGAGTGGGTGAGGGACATGAAGAAAAGCCGGTTAGTGAATCTGCATTGGGGCGATATGACCGACAGCAGTTCGTTGATTCGTATCATCATGGAATTACGTCCGGCAGAAATCTATAACCTCGCAGCACAAAGCCATGTGAAGGTATCGTTCGATGTGCCGGAGTATACAGCCGAGGCTGATGCCGTGGGTACGCTGCGGCTGCTCGAAGCAGTGCGCATTTGCGGATTGGAAAAGGAATGCCGTATCTACCAAGCTTCTACTTCCGAACTGTTTGGCAAGGTGCAAGAGGTGCCGCAGAAGGAAACGACTCCGTTCTACCCGCGCTCTCCGTATGGCGTGGCCAAGCAGTATGGCTTTTGGATTACCAAGAATTACCGCGAGAGTTATGGCATGTTTGCCGTAAACGGTATTCTGTTCAATCACGAAAGCGAGCGCCGGGGCGAAACGTTTGTTACCCGCAAGATTACCTTGGCTGCTGCACGTATCAAGCAAGGGTATCAGGATAAACTCTATTTGGGGAATCTCGATGCACAGCGCGATTGGGGCTATGCTAAAGATTACGTAGAATGTATGTGGCTGATGCTTCAGCATTCCACGCCCGAAGATTTTGTCATTGCCACCGGCGAGATGCATTCGGTGCGCGAATTTACTACGCTGGCATTTGCTCACTTGGGCATCGACCTGGAGTGGAAAGGCACCGGGGTAGATGAGCAGGGCATCGATCGTGCCACCGGACGGGTGCTGGTAGAGGTAGACCCGAAGTATTTCCGTCCGTGCGAGGTGGAGCAGTTGCTGGGCGACCCTACCAAGGCGCGCACACTGCTGGGCTGGAACCCCACGAAGACTCCTTTTACACAGCTGGTGAAGCTCATGGTGGAACATGATATGAAGTTTGTGAAGAAAATACATTTGAAAGCAGAAGTATGATGAAGCTGGATAGTAAGATATATGTGGCCGGACACCGCGGAATGGTGGGTTCGGCCATTGTGCGTGAATTGAAGCGCCAGGGATATACGAATATCGTGACGCGCACACACGATGAACTGGATCTCACCCGGCAGGAGGCCGTGGAGCGTTTCTTTGCTGAAGAACGTCCGGAGTATGTGTTTCTGGCCGCAGCCAAGGTAGGAGGCATTATGGCCAATCAGTCGGCACTGGCCGATTTTATGTACGAGAACATGGTGCTGGAGATGAACGTGATTCATGCTGCCTGGAAGAACGGTTGCCGGAAGCTGGAGTTCTTGGGGTCGTCGTGCATTTACCCCAAACTGGCACCGCAGCCCATGCAGGAGAATTGCCTGCTTACTTCTGCCCTGGAGCCTACCAACGAGGCGTATGCACTGGCCAAAATCAGCGGACTGAAGTATTGCGAATACCTCAACCGTCAGTATGGTACGGATTATATCTCAGTGATGCCTACTAATCTCTACGGACCCAACGATAATTATCACCCCACACGTAGCCACGTGTTGCCGGCACTGATTCGGCGCTTTCACGAGGCCAAGGTGGCCGGACTGAAAGAAGTGACTTGCTGGGGCGACGGAAGTCCGTATCGCGAATTTCTGTATGTAGACGACTTGGCCAACCTCTGTGTCTCTCTGATGAATCACTACAGCGGAAACGAAACGGTCAATGCAGGAACGGGGAAGGAATTGACTATCCGGGAGCTGACCGAGAAAGTGGCTCGTGCAGTGGGGTATGAGGGAGCTATCCTTTGGGATACTACCAAACCGAATGGCACACCGCGTAAATTGCTCGACGTATCCAAAGCCACGGCACTGGGCTGGACGTATCGCACGGAGCTGGACGAAGGGATTCGCTTGGCATACCAGGATTTTCTGGCCCGATTTTCTGACTGATTTTTCTGCCCGGTTTTCTAATCAGATTTTCTGACTGATTTTCTGCCCCGATTTTTCTGACCGGTTTCTGACCGAATTTTCTGATCGGTTTTCTGACCGAACTTCTGACCGATAAAGGGCTTCTCCGGCAATTAGGCAGTGCTGTAGCTTTGGGCTGCATTTGTTTTACCATTGCTACAGCATTTGCTTACTATTGCTACATCTTTCTATGCTCATTGCTACAGCATTCTGTCTTCATTGCTACAGTATTCTGTCTTCATTGCAGCAGCCTGTCTTTTTTCATTGTTACAGCTTTCTAAGCTCATTGCTACAGCATTCTGTCTTCATTGCAGCAGCCCGCTTTTTTCATTGCAGCAGCTTTTCTGTCTTCATTGCAGCAGCTTCCTAAGCTCATTTCAGCAGTTTTCTAAGCTCATAGCTACAGCTTTCTGTCTTCATGCTGTTTATCGCTGCTGCTGCACCTCTATCCTGAAGCCAAATGCCCCGTTGGCCGATTTCAGTTCAAAGGCTCCCTTGAAGTCGTTTCGCTCCCAGGGCAGGGCAGCGGGGTTATACACCTTTCGGCCTTCCTTATTATATTGGCCATACGTGTGGATGCGCCAGCCGTTTTTCAGTCGGAAACTGCCCATTTGCAGGGTGGTAGGGGTGCTTCCCCACATTCCGAAACTGCCGATGCCTCCGAATGCAGAGGCAGTAAAGAATCCCCCGTCTGAAAGGCCTTGCGTATACAGCGTGCTGTTATCCAGCCGAAACAGCCGATTGTAATCCTTGCTGGCATCCGGCACTTCTAACCGATACTCCGAAAATCGGGGAGGAGCCTGCAAATTCATCAAAGTCATATCTAGCAAGAATCCCCCAAAGCTTTTGGTGGCAGGCTGCCATTCTATGTTCTCTTCGTTTTGGGCATGAGCCGTAGCCATTCCCAGCAGCCAGCAGATGGATATCAGCAGTTTTTTCATGTGCACAGATGTATTATGTCAATTAAGTACAGGCAAAGATAGCGATTCTGTATGAATTCTAGTGTATTTTTAGTACTTTTGCACCCTTTAAGGTATCAGAAGCTGTTTTTAATTTTATCCCAGCTTCTCTATGTGCAACGATTAAAATCACTAGAAAAAACGATAGAAATATGAAGTCCGACATTGAAATAGCTCGTAGCATCGAGTTGAAGAAAATCAAGCAAGTAGCAGAAAATATCGGAATCCCCAGAGAGGAAGTCGAAAATTATGGGCGCTATATAGCCAAAATACCCGAACACCTCATCGACGAAGAAAAGGTGAAGCAAAGTAATCTGATTCTGGTAACGGCCATTACGGCTACCAAAGCCGGTATCGGTAAGACTACGGTGTCCATTGGTCTGGCATTGGGGCTGAACAAAATCGGCAAGAAAGCGATTGTAGCCTTGCGCGAGCCCTCGTTGGGTCCCTGTTTCGGCATGAAGGGCGGCGCCGCAGGAGGTGGCTATGCACAGATATTGCCTATGGAGAAAATCAACCTGCATTTTACAGGCGATTTTCATGCCATAACTTCGGCCCACAACATGATTTCGGCTTTGCTCGATAATTATATCTATCAGCATCAGGCAGAGGGATTTGCCCTGAAAGAGATAGTATGGAAGCGGGTACTCGACGTGAACGACCGCTCTCTGCGCAGCGTGGTTACCGGCTTGGGCCCTCGTACCAATGGAGTGACGCAGCAGTCGGGTTTCGACATTACTCCCGCCTCGGAGCTGATGGCTATTCTGTGTCTGTCTACAGATACCGACGACTTGCGTAGAAGACTGGAAAACATTATTTTAGGCTTCCAATACGATGGTACGCCCTTTACCGTGAAAGATTTAGGAGTGGCAGGTGCCATTACCGTACTGCTGAAGGATGCGGTTCATCCGAACCTGGTGCAGACCACCGAAGGTACAGCGGCCTTTGTGCATGGCGGACCGTTTGCCAATATCGCTCACGGCTGTAACTCGATATTGGCCACCAAGATGGCCATGACTTTCGGCGACTATGTAGTGACCGAAGCCGGATTCGGAGCCGACCTGGGTGCCGAGAAATTCTATAATATCAAATGCCGCAAAGCCGGATTGCAGCCCAAGCTTACCGTAATCGTGGCCACGGCGCAAGGATTGAAGATGCATGGAGGAGTGCCTCTGGACAGCATCAAAGAACCCAACATGGACGGATTGAAAGAAGGGTTCGGCAATCTGGACAAACACGTGCGAAATCTTCGCTCTTTCGGACAGACAGTGGTGGTGGCGTTCAACCGCTTTGCGGCCGACACCGACGAAGAGGTAGAGGCTATCCGACAC
>Elaine_p2__coassemble_2902_pt1 | contig 6681 bp, 2 predicted proteins | sample Elaine_p2__metabat2_high_PE_047 | metagenome-assembled genome bin Elaine_p2
ATATATACGTAGGTAAAAAAATACAGAATCTGTATAAAGCCGTATTCTCCCTACTGCTTTAATACAGATTCTGTACAATGTTTTGTTTCTATATCCAAAATGCTTATCTCGGCATCATATCTTCGATTTCCTTGAATTCAGGTCCCATATCCAAGTTATAATATACTCTATAAAGACCATTCATCCACAAATCTTTTTGATCAGGTTTTAATTGTCTAGCCTTTTCATAGCAAGGTCTAGCTTTCTCATAGAAGCTCTTCAATGTCATCTGATCTTCTTTATATTTCGGATCATTTACATCTGTAGTTGCTTTTTCAGAGAAATCCTGAGCCTGTAAACAATAGATTAACCCTAAATTAGAATATGCTTCTGCATAGTTCGGATCAATGTCTGTAGTCTTAGTATAGAACTCTATAGCTTTCTCATAATCCTTCATATTATGATAAAGATATCCTTTTACATACAGATAGAATGTATTCTGAGGGTCTTTAGCCAACATGCTGTCTGCAAATTCCATTGCTTCATCATATTTATTATTGTTGCTATAATAGTCAATCAGATGGCCAAAGAAGAATGAATGCTCAGGATATTTCTGAATACCTTCTTTCAGAGATGCAATCCATTTGATGGTATCACCTTGTGCTTTTAATGCTGTAGAAATGAATTCCATGGCATACTTACCTACTTCTTTATCATTCTGTGCATAAGGTGCATACTTCAAGATGCTGGGATAATCTTCATTTTTAGCAGCTGCCAAGCTTGCATAGTAAGCTATCTGAGGCAACACAGTATCTGTCTGCAAAAGGTTTTCCTTTTCAAACATAGGGCTTGCTGCGATGTCAATATAGGCAGAAAAGAATTGCAAAGCTTTGTCGTTTAATTGCTTAGCTTCCTCATTCTCTTTTCCGGTAGCCATATTAAAATATTGGATACCTCCATTGATCAGATTGCCGCGTTCTGCCAGCATAGAAGCAGCGTTAGCTTTTCTGAATTTGTTTTTGATTTTACCTTTTTCGTTAGGTTTCTGTGCTAATTCATCACATTTAAAATAGTATTTGCACATGTCAAGTGCGCTATTGTATACCTGCAGTGTGTCATACGGTTTTCTCAGATAGGCACTTTCCATTTCTTTTTCACTTCTTCTTTTTTGGATATAACCAGCTACATCCCATGTTGCTGCATCATCCTTAGTTTCAGGATTAGTTAATGCCTCATTGATGAGCTGTTCTGCTTTTGCAAAATCAGGATTGGTTCCATTAGCTATACTTTTTGCTTCTTTTACAGCTTTTACTTGGGCAAAAGAAAAGCCTGCAGCAAACAATAAAGCTACTGATAATACTACTTTTTTCATGATTGTAGAAAATTTTAAATTAATATTGCGTCTATTCTTGATTTTCATCTTGTCCATTATCCACCGAGTTATTACTGTTGTCAGAATCAGGTGACTGATTTACGTCATCAGTATGTATATTGTCTTCTTCCAAAGCAATTTCTTCTTCATTTTCAGAGGTTACTTTACATACAGATCCGATTTCATCATTCCGTTTTTCCAGATTGATAAGTCTAACTCCCTGAGTGGCACGTCCCATGATGCGTACATCGGCCACTTTCAAGCGAATGGTAATGCCTGATTTATTGATAATCATCAAATCGTTTTCATCGGTAACAGATTTGATTGCAACCAATTTGCCAGTCTTATCAGTGATGTTCATTGTTTTCACACCCTTACCACCGCGGTTGGTTTTGCGATAGTCTTCTATATCCGAGCGTTTTCCGTATCCTTGTTCAGATACTACCATAATCGTTTCAGTTTCAGGGTCTTTTATACAAATCATACCTACCACTTCATCCTGTCCGTCGTCATCTAATGTGATACCGCGTACACCGGCTGCTATACGTCCCATTTCGCGCACGGCACTTTCATGGAATCGGATGGCACGTCCGTTTCTGTTGGCAATGATAATTTCATTATCTCCATTGGTCATACGTACTTCTATCACGCGGTCGTCTTCGCGGATGGTGATGGCGTTTACACCATTTTGACGCGGTCTGGAGTATTGCTCCAGCAGTGTTTTTTTGATGACTCCCTTCTTGGTGCAGAATAGTACGTAATGGCTGTTGATGAATTCTTCGTCGTTCAAGTTCTTAACACGCAGATACGCATTGACAGCATCGTCCGGTTCAATATTAAGAAGATTCTGAATGGCTCTTCCTTTGGAGTTTTTCGAGCCTTCAGGAATTTCATAAACTTTCAGCCAATAGCACTTACCCTTTTGTGTAAAGAACATCATGGTGTTGTGCATAGTGGCCGGATAGATATGTTCTACGAAATCCTCGTCGCGTGTTTCTGTGCCCTTAGAGCCCACTCCTCCTCTATTTTGAGCTCTAAATTCGCTCAGAGGTGTGCGTTTGATGTATCCCATATGTGAAATGGTGATAATCATTTCATCGTCGGCATAGAAATCTTCGGGATTAAACTCTTCTGAAGCGTATACGATTTCAGAGCGTCGTTCGTCGCCGTATTTTTCTTTCACTTCCATCAACTCATCTTTGATGACTTTTCGGCAGAGTTCGTCGTTCACCAGAATTTCTTCCAGGTAAGCGATTCTTTTCTGTATTTCCTCATACTCTGCATGCAGTTGGTCTTGCATCAGTCCGGTGAGTTGTCTTAATCTCATTTCGACGATAGCACGAGCCTGTATTTCAGAGAGTTGGAATCTTTCTATCAATCCGTTTATAGCATCATTGGGAGATTTGGCTGCGCGAATGATTCTGATTACCTCGTCGATGTTGTCTGACGCAATGATTAAGCCTTCCAGAATATGGGCTCTTTCTTTTGCTTTGCGCAAATCGTATTGTGTGCGACGGATAACCACATCGTGGCGGTGTTCTACGAAATACTTAATCAGTTCTTTGAGATTCAGTAATCTGGGTCGTCCGTGTACCAGTGCCACATTGTTCACTCCGAAGGAAGTCTGCAGCTGTGTCATCTTATACAGCTTGTTCAGCACCACACTGGCATTGGCATCGCGTTTCACATCGATTACGATACGCATACCTTCGCGGTCGGACTCATCATTGGCATTGGAGATGCCTTCGATTTTCTTATCATTGGCCAATTCGGCAATTGATTTAATCAGTTCGGCTTTATTTACGCCGTAGGGAATCTCTGTAACAACGATTTTATCGTGTGTAGCTCCTGATTCAATTTCGGCTTTGGCGCGCATCACTACTCGTCCTCTACCGGTGAGGTAAGCTTCGCGCACACCGCTCATGCCATAGATGTAACCTCCTGTAGGGAAATCCGGTGCCTTTACATAATTCATCAGTTCCTCTATATCGATATCGTTGTTATCAATATAGGCGATGCATGCATCGATTACTTCTGTCAGGTTGTGTGTAGGCATATTGGTAGCCATACCTACGGCAATACCGGATGCTCCGTTGATAAGGAGATTGGGGATGCGTGTAGGCATTACGGTAGGTTCTTGTAGAGAGTCGTCGAAGTTGTTCTGCATATCTACCGTTTCCTTATCGAGATCTTGCATCATATCTTCGCCGATTTTTTGCAGTCGGCATTCGGTGTAACGCATGGCTGCTGCGCTGTCACCGTCTACAGAACCGTAGTTTCCTTGTCCATCTACCAGCATGTAGCGCATGGCCCACGGCTGAGCCATACGGACCAATGCTCCGTATACGGAAGAGTCACCATGAGGATGGTATTTACCCAGTACCTCACCCACTACTCTGGCAGATTTCTTATAGGGTTTATCAGAAGTGTTTCCCAATCCCATCATTCCGTAAAGGATTCTGCGATGAACGGGTTTAAAACCATCTCTTACATCGGGAAGGGCACGTGATACAATGACTGACATGGAGTAGTCAATGTACGATGACTTCATTTCCTCCTCAATGTTTATCTTTATAATTCTGTCTTGTTCAAGCATTTAGAAAGATTATTAATTATACATTTTGCGGTTCTATAAAAACCACGCTAAGGTACTGCTTTTTTACGATATACAAAAGTTTTCAAGCAGAAACTTTGTTTTTTTACGGCAGAGGTGTTGTGTCGTATTAGTCCCGTATGAAAGTAGCTTTACACCTAATTTAATATATATATACCTCCTGAAGCATATCTCCATGGAGTTCTACTTTCGTATCCATGGAGTTATGCTTTTATGTCCATGGAGTTATGTTTTTATATCCATGGAGCTATGCTTTTCTATCCATGGATTTAGTATGGCATACTATTTGCTGTAAATTAAACCGTTGAAACGGCTGTATGAATATGATAAATATTGTATCTTTGTCGGTCGTTTATTGATTTTGAAAGGAAGAAGAACTATACTATAATATGAGCAACCATTTTTCACAAAGAGTTACCGATATTCTTGTTTTGAGTAAGCAAGAAGCTATCAGGCTGCAGAATTATCACATATTTCCTGAAACTTTATTGCTGGGGATGATGCGTGAAGGGAAAGGGAAGGCTGTGGAGATTCTGCGGAGTTTTAATGTGGATTTTCTGCATATAAAAAAGAGAATAGAAGAATTACTGCGTTCCGACCAGATTGACACCACTCCTCAGGAGGAGGTAGAACTATCTGAACATGCGGCTAAAATCATGAAGATGAGTATTCTGGAGTCTCGATTGCTAAAAGATGAAGAGGCTGATACGGAACATGTCTTATTGGCGATGCTGAAAGATAATTCCAGCTTTGCTGCGGAGGAACTGATGAACAGCCACGTGAGTTACCAGGCGGTACTGGATAAGCTGTCTAAGAATCGCATACAGCCGGTAGGCGGAATGGATTTTGCCGAAGAAGAGGAAGAGGATGATGCACATGCCGTTACACCCGGCTCTGCGCCAAACAGCTATCAGGGTGCTTCCAAAGCTTCTTCCGGCCGAAGTGAGCACGATACTCCTGCCTTGGATAATTTCAGCATTGATATGACCCGTGCTGCAGCAGAGGGTAAGCTCGACCCCGTAGTGGGCCGTGAGCACGAGATAGAACGGGTGGCACAGATACTGAGCCGCCGAAAGAAGAACAACCCTGTTCTGATAGGAGAAGCGGGTGTGGGAAAATCGGCTATCGTAGAAGGATTGGCCTTGCGTATTGTACAGAAGAAAGTGTCGCACACCCTGCTCAATAAACGGGTGGTTATGCTGGATATCACTTCTGTAGTGGCCGGAACGAAGTACCGCGGACAGTTTGAAGAGCGTATCCGTTCCATTATCAATGAATTGCATAGAAATCCGGACGTTATCTTGTTTATCGACGAGATTCATACCATTGTGGGTGCAGGTGCAGCAGAGGGTTCTATGGATGCGGCCAATATCCTGAAACCGGCACTGGCTAGAGGAGAAATACAATGCATCGGAGCCACTACCCTGTCGGAATACAGAAAAAGTATTGAAAAAGACGGTGCTTTGGAGCGTCGGTTCCAAAAGATTATCGTAGAGCCTACTACTTCACAGGAAACCTTACAGATATTAACCAATATCAAGGATAAATACGAAGACCATCACAACGTGACCTATACAGAAGGTGCCATTGCTGCCTGCGTTACGCTGGCCGAGCGATATATAACCGACAGATGTTTCCCGGATAAGGCTATCGATGTACTGGATGAAGTCGGTTCCAGAGTGCACCTGACCAATATCACCGTGCCGAAAGAAATCGAAGAACAGGAAAGAAAGATAGAAGAAGCCCAGACTGCAAAGTCGGAAGCCGTGAAGTCGCAGAATTTCGAATTGGCTGCCAGCTATCGCGACCGAGAGAAAAAACTCATCAGCGACTTCGAGCTGATGAAGCGAAATTGGGAAGAGAGTCTGAAAGACAGCCGGCAAGTAGTAGACGAAGAAGCGGTGGCCAAGACCGTTTCTTCCATGACCGGTATTCCCGTACAGCGGATGGCACAGGCAGAAGGTGTCAAATTGGCAGGTATGAAGAAGGCACTTCAATCCAAAATTATAGCACAAGATGTAGCCATCGATAAGCTTACCAAAGCTATTCTGCGCAGTCGTATCGGGCTGAAAGACCCGAACCGTCCCATTGGCGCCTTTATGTTTTTAGGACCTACCGGCGTGGGTAAAACGCACCTCACCAAGGAGCTGGCCAAATTCATGTTTGGCTCTGTGGACGATTTGATTCGCGTAGACATGAGCGAATACATGGAGAAATATTCGGTATCCAGACTTATCGGTTCGCCTCCGGGTTATGTGGGATACGAAGAAGGAGGACAGCTGACGGAGAAGGTCCGTCGCAAGCCCTACTCCATCATCCTGTTCGATGAAATAGAAAAAGCCCATCCCGATGTCTTCAACCTTTTGCTGCAGGTAATGGATGAGGGACGTCTGACTGACAGCTTTGGCAGAACGGTAGATTTCAAGAATACCATCATCATCATGACGTCTAACGTGGGTACCCGCCAGCTGAAAGACTTTGGACGAGGAGTAGGATTTGCCACCCAAAGCCGTCTGGACGATAAGGAATATTCACGCGAGGTGATTCAGAAAGCATTGAACAAATCATTTGCACCGGAATTTCTGAATCGCATAGATGAAATCATCACCTTCGACCAGCTATCTCTCGAAGCCATTGTTCAAATAGTGGAAATAGAGCTTAAAGTGCTGAGTGATAGAGTTGAAAAAATAGGCTATAAGATTACACTGGATGATGA
>Elaine_p2__coassemble_3128_pt1 | contig 6215 bp, 3 predicted proteins | sample Elaine_p2__metabat2_high_PE_047 | metagenome-assembled genome bin Elaine_p2
ATCTGCTACCGGTATTGCACAAACTGTCGGAAGAAGACCACCCGGAGGATGCGATCAACTGTATCGTGATGTCGCCTACACGGGAACTGGCGCAGCAGATAGACCAGCAGATGGAGGGGTTCTCGTATTTCTTGCCGGTGTCGAGCGTGGCGGTGTACGGGGGAAACGACGGAATTCTCTTTGAGCAGCAGAAGCGGGGGCTGACGCTGGGGGCGGATGTGGTAATCGCTACGCCGGGCAGGCTGATAGCGCACCTGAGCCTGGGGTATGTGGACTTGTCGCGCGTGTCGTTCTTTATTCTGGACGAGGCGGACCGTATGCTGGACATGGGGTTCTATGAGGATATCATGCAGATAGCGAAGTATCTGCCGGAGTCGTGCCAGACGATTATGTTCTCGGCTACCATGCCTGCCAAGATTCAGCAGCTGGCGGGGAACTTGCTGAAGAATCCGGCGGAGGTGAAGTTGGCGGTGTCGAAACCGGCGGATAAGATTATCCAGGCGGCGTATGTGTGCTACGAGAACCAGAAGCTGGGTATCATACGGAGCTTGTTTGCGGAGCAGAGCCCGGAAAGGGTCATTGTGTTTGCCTCGAGCAAGCTGAAGGTGAAGGAGGTGACGAAGTCGCTGAAGCAGATGAAGCTGAACGTGGGGGAAATGCACTCGGACCTGGAACAGGCGCAGCGGGAGAAGGTGATGCATGAGTTCAAGGCGGGACGGATCAATATTCTGGTGGCTACGGACATCGTGGCACGGGGGATTGATATCGATGACATCCGCCTGGTGATAAATTACGACGTGCCGCACGACAGCGAGGATTATGTGCACCGTATAGGGCGTACGGCACGGGCCAACAACGACGGGGTGGCGCTGACGTTTGTAAGCGAGAAGGAGCAGACGAACTTCCGGATAATAGAGAATTTCCTGGAACGGGATATCTACAAGATAGCGGTGCCCGAGGAGCTGGGGGAAGCACCGGAGTATAGGCCGCGCGACGTGCGCAAGGGCGGCGGTAAAGGGAACCGGAAAAAGAACGGGAACCGGAAAAAGGGCAAGATGAAAGCTAAATCTGCGCAAAATTAAGGGGTTTTATTTCTAAATGTACAGGCAATTCATTATTTTTGTGGCATGATAGAATTAGCACAACATATTGAAGCGTTATTACTGGAGAATGACTGTGTCATTGTGCCGGGACTGGGGGGCTTTGTGGGACACTATACGCCGGCGGTACGGCTGGCGGAGGAGAACCGCTTTCTGCCGCCTGCACGGGTGATAGGATTCAACCCGAGCCTGAAGATGAACGATGGATTGCTGGTGCAGTCGTATGCCTCGGTGTATGGAACGAGTTTCTCGGATGCTACCCGACGCATAGAGCATCAGGTGTGCCGGCTGCAGAATAAGCTGTACGAGGAGGGAAAGGTGGAACTGGCCAACATCGGCGAGTTGCGCTGTTCGGTCTATGGGGCGCTGAGCTTTGTGCCTTTCGACAGCAAACTGACGACTCCTTATTTATATGGATGGCAGGGGTTCGAGATGCGGGAGCTGCAAGCTATGCCGCAGCAAAGAACGGCTGCTGCAGGTGCGGACAAGTCTGTGGCGCCGATACACCGACGCCGTAGGAATTTCCGGATGCAGGGGGCGGTGATTCGCCATGCCATGAGTGCGGTGGCGGCGGTGCTGCTGTTCTTCCTCTTGTCGACACCTATTGAGAATACGGGGATGATGGAGGAGAATTATGCACGCTTGATGCCGAGTGAACTGTTCTCGCAGATGGGGCATCCGTCGCTGGTGGTTACTCCGGTGGGACTGGATGTGCGGGCTGTGGCGCAACAGCAACCGAAAAAGAAGGTTACCGTGCCGGTGGCCGTGAAGGAGGTGAAGGTGAAAGCTGCTGCCACAGCGAAAGCTATGCCGACTGAAAAGACTGTAAAAGCTGTTCCGGCTGAAAAGGCTGTAAAAGCCGTTTCGGCTGAAAAGGCTGCAAAGGCTGCCCCGGCTGAAAAGACCGTAAAAGCCGTTTCGGCTGAAAAGGCTACAAAGGATATAAAGGCTGTTTCGGCTGAAAAAGCTGGTCAGACAGCGAAAGTAATACCGGCAGAAAAGCTGGTTCCGGCTGCAAAAGCAGCGAAGCCCTACCACATCATCGTGGCGAGTGTGGGTTCAGAACAGGATGCCCATCGCATGGCGGAACAATTGAAGCAGAAGGGTTTCAGCAAGGCGTGTGCCGTGATAGGAAACGGTAAAATGCGGGTGAGCATTCAGGCTTGCAGCAGTGAGGCCGAAGCGTATAAGGCGCTGAAGGAAATCCGGGCAATGGAAGCTTATCAGTCAGCCTGGGTACTGCATTGATGCGACGGGGGTGTTGCATCTCATTATCTCTCAATCTTTATTTTATTACATTGAATCATGAAACGAGTTCGTTGTCCCAAATGTGAGAATTACCTCACTTTTGATGAAACCAAGTATACAGAAGGTCAGTCGCTGGTATTTGTCTGCGACCAATGCAAGAAGCAGTTCAGCATCCGGCTGGGCAAGAGTAAGATGTCGGCTACCCGCAAAGAGGAGAAAATCAACGAGGAGGAGTTTTGCGAGGCATTCGGCAACATTACAGTGATAGAGAATGTATTCGGATTTAAACAGGTATTGCCGCTGCAGGAGGGTGACAATGTCATCGGACGCCGGTGCATAGGAACAGTTATCAATGTGCCGATAGAGACGTCGGACATGAGCATGGACCGCATCCACTGTATCATCCAGGTGAAACGGAACAAACAAGGGGAACTGGTGTATACGCTACGTGACGCTCCAAGCCTGACAGGTACATTCCTGAACAATGAAATCTTAGGCGATAAAGACCGGGTACGCCTGGACGACGGAGCCATCGTAACCATCGGAGCCACGACGTTCATCCTGCATAAAGGGGGAGGAGCCGAATAAGGAGAGATTTTGCTAGGAGTTAGAAGGGAGTTAGTGGAAGTTAAAGGGAGTTAAGGGAGTAAGGGAGTAACATACTACCCCACTGCACACAACTGATTTCCGAAGACATCCTTCACACAGCTAATTCCTGCAAACCTTTTTCACACAGCTGATATCAGCTTACCTCACTGTAGGGATACAAATATAAGGCTGAATTTAAGGAGTTAAAGGGAGTTAGAGGAAGTTAGAAGGGAGTTAAGGGAGTAACATACTACCCCACTGCACACAGCAGAAACAGTTCCGGCCTCACTGTAGGGGCGTAAGCGGAATCGCCGTTAGGCGCAGGTAAGGGGCGACTGTCTGAGCGAAGCGAGTTATAGCCCCGTCTGCGAATAACGACGATGCAGCAGCCCCGGAAGTGCAGACGGTCGCTTTTCTTTTTTGGTTCTTTTTCTTTTGGCGACGCAAAAGAAAAAAGAACAGTAACTTTTTTTTAAGGAGTTAGAGGGAGTTAGAGGAGTTAAGGAGTTAAAGAAGAAACAGTTAAAGAAGGAGTTAAAGAAGGAGTTAAAGAAGGAGTTAAAGGAGGAGTTAAAGGAGAAGCAGTTAAAGAAGGAGCTATTAAGGAGTTAAGAAGAAAAAGCTAAAAAATAACCAAAAGAAAGAGGATGCATTACCCAAAGCAATACATCCCCTCCTCCTCATACTAATTCAATAAAGAAAACAGAAAATCTGTAAATCTGTATAAACTATAACTATCAGATGATATACTGCGAGCTGATAGACTCGTTGTTCATCACGCGGCGTATGGTTTCAGCAAACATATCAGCGATGCTCAGCTGTTTTACCTTGTCGCACTTCTTGGCATACGGAATACTGTCGGTGAATACCATTTCTACCAGCGCCGACTCCTGTACGCGGAACGAAGCAGGGTCAGACATTACACAGTGGCTGGCGATGGCGCGTACCGATTTTGCACCCGCTTCCAGCATCACGTTGGCAGCCTTGGTAATAGTTCCGGCCGTATCCACGATATCGTCTACCAATACCACGTTCTTGCCTTTCACATCACCGATAATCTGCATACTAGCCACTACGTTGGCCTTCTCACGAGTCTTGTTGCACAACACCAGGGGCACACCCAAGTATTTAGAGAATGTGCTGGCGCGCTTAGAACCGCCCACGTCGGGGGTAGCAATTACTAAATCTTCCAGGTCCAAAGACTCGATGTAGGGCAAGAATACAGCCGATGCATACAAGTGGTCTACAGGGATATCGAAGAAGCCCTGAATCTGGTCGGCGTGCAAGTCCATCGTGATGAGTCGGTCGATACCGGCCACAGACAGCAAGTCGGCCACCAGCTTGGCGCCGATAGACACACGCGGCTTGTCTTTACGGTCCTGACGAGCCCAGCCGAAGTAGGGAACCACGGCTACGATGCTTTTGGCTGACGCACGCTTGGCGGCATCAATCATCAGCAGGAGTTCCATCAGATTGTCAGAGTTAGGAAACGTAGATTGAACCAGGAATACGTGTGCGCCACGGATAGATTCCTCATAAGACACTGCGAACTCACCGTCGGCAAAGTGGGTGATGTTCATATTTCCCAGCGGACAGCCCAGGCTGGCGCAAATTTTTTCTGCGAGGTATCTCGAGTTTGTACCAGAGAATACCATAAAGGGTGCTCTTTCGCTCATTTTTATTAATAGAGGTTAGCTATGTTTAATTTGCATGCAAAGGTATGAAATTCTTGTTACATAAAGCAAGGGTTATTGTAATATTTTTCTTTTGCAATCCCGATTTTATTCGTAGCTTTGCTCTATGAAACAGTTTATGGCGGTCTGTATATGCGCATGGTGGGTGCTGTCTGCGCTCTTCGGAGCCTGTTCCTCGGCCGGCACCGGCAGAGAAATCTCTCGCGTAGATTCTCTGAACAGGCTGGCCTATGCCTACCGTTATAAAGACCTGGAGGCCTGCCGACGCTATGCCAGCGAGGCATGGCAGCTGAGCGGCGCACGCTCTGATGCCGCAGCCGAGGCTCTCTGCCACCTGGGCTTCGTGGCGTTTATGCAGATGGATCTGGTAGAAGCCGGGCGATGCTTTGCGCAGGTGGAGCAGCTCACGGGCAACGAGCTGGAGCGGCTGGTGGCCGATGTGGGGCGCATGGCCATCTGCCAGCGAAAGGCGCAGAACAAGGAGTTCTACGACTACCGTAACCGCGCACTGAAGCGCCTGAAGCGCATAGAAGAAGAGGCGCATCTCTTTGACTCGCCCCATCAGCAGCAGCGGCTCTGCTTTGCACGTTCGGAGTTCTTCCGCGTATCGGCGGCCTACTACGACCGGCTGCAGCAGCGCGAGGATGCGTGGCAGGCCCTCCGGCAGATGCACCGGCAGCCGGGGCTGAATGCCGACACGGCCCAGCTGCTCTATTACCATTATATAAAGGGCACGGCACAGCTGTGCGACGGGAGCACGGCAGACGAAAGGATGCTGGAGGCATTCGACCAGCTGCTGGGGGTATGGCGTTTGGCCACTCGCTACGGATACCGCTATTTCGAAGGAAATGCCTGGCAAGGCATGGCCCACTGCCTGCTGGCGCCGGGGGGCTACGACCTCTTGCTGCGGCATCGGCAGGCGGCTTTGCTGCAACTGGGCTGGCCGCTCGATTCGCTCCTGCCGCTCCGTATGGGGCAGCAGGCGTTGCAGGTGTTTACGCACTACCGGGCTCCCTACAGCCGGGCAGGGGCCTACCTGGCGGTGGGCAGCTATCTGAACCGTCACGGGGCCTATGAAGAGGCCATCGACTCGCTCACGGCGGCGCTCGACCAGGTGAATCACCTGCGGGGCATGGCTCCCGAACGCTTTGCCCGTATCTGCGAGCAGTTTAGTGTGTCGTATGCCGGGCTGGGGCAGAAGACGGAATCGGATGTGCATCGTAATATGTACCTCGATATGCTGGACGATACCCGGCAGGATAAGGAGCTGGAGAGCCGATACCGGGCGCTGGAGCAGCAGTCGCACCAGCTCAATGTGCTGATGACCGCAGTGCTCGTCGGATGGGTAGGCGTGGCCCTGCTCTTCGTCTGGTTCAACCGATGGTCCAGGCAGCGCAGCCGCCGGCAGTTGCAGCGTCTGCAAGGACTGCTCGAGGGGTGCCGGCAGCTCACGGCTTCCTTGCCTGCCCAGGCGCAGACGCAGGAAGAGGTGATGCAGGCCATGGAAGAAGCCCTTCGGCCCACGGTGAAGCAGCTGTTTGGCACCGACGACTTCTCGCTGCACCAAGGCAGGCTGGAGGTGCAC
>Elaine_p2__coassemble_4876_pt1 | contig 4278 bp, 5 predicted proteins | sample Elaine_p2__metabat2_high_PE_047 | metagenome-assembled genome bin Elaine_p2
TTATTCCGACAAGCCCTCGTTCAGCCACCCCGGTACTCGCTGAATGGTGCGACGGGTTAAATGATGCGCCAGTTCATGAACAATAATCTTCGAACTCCTCTCCCGCCACTTCTCACGCCCCAGGATAACCACCTCTTTTCTACGGGGGATATAAAGCCCGGACACATTCAGCGAAGGCAACGCCACCTGAATGCTGTCCAGATAATACAGAGCCGCCTGCTTTTTATCGAATACCGTCAGTTGCAAACAGGTGGTATCCTTCAAGCCCAGCCGCACATAGAACGCTACCTCTTCTGCCAAAAAACGCTCTATCCACTCCTTTTCTTTCGCCGGAAGTTCATCGCCCGCATACGATATTTCCAACTGCTGAGCTATCATACCCTGACTGAACATCAGCATCCCCAACAACCATCCCAAGAGTTTCATCTCGTTACTTTTTTCGTTTCAAATACTTTTTCTGTTCCCGCTTGGTCATATCCAGCATGATAAGCCCGTCGTCCACCCATGCCGTATACATCTTCCTTTCTTCCGGCTTCACATCGCCTTCCGTTGTACGGAATACCGGCGTGAAGTGCGAATACATATAGCCTGCGGCTTTCAGTCCGCTGAATTTGTTTTTATCCAAAAAGAAGAAAGATACGGACACTCCCGTAGGGCCGGCTATGCCCACCGGCTGCCCCGTACGCACTTCTTCACCGGGAGTGATAAAATTCTCCTGCATCACCAGATAGGCAGCAAAAGTATGGTCGGCATGGCAAATCAGCAGTTGGCGGGGAATCACCGTGCGACAGGCCACTCCGCTGCGGGTGGCATAGACCGTATCGCCCGCAGCCATGCGAAACTGCAGGGTTCTGACCGACTCGCGCCTGTCGATTCTCCAGGCCGTCTGTGTGCCGCTCTTTACCGGCAAGGCATAAGGGGTATTCACCTGAAAATTCTTCAGGAAAAAGCCCCGGAAATACATAAAAGAAGTGGGGCGGTTAAAGGGATTGTCGTACGGAGATTTTTTCATCTTCTTGAAAACGGTGTTCTTACCGGGCTGCAATTCATAGGAATCATCCCCTTCCCTATACAGGTAATACGGGCAATAATCCTCGTTGTAATAATTCAATTCCTGATTTCCTTCATTATCAGATTCCCATACCGATTTGACCACATCGTGCGGACGATCCAGTATTTTCCGGAAAGACTGTGCGCCGGCACCGGCAGAAGCCATCAGCCAGAAGACAGACAACAACGTAATTTTAAAAACAGTTTTCATAAGCAATTAGATTTATGAATGCAAAAATAATTGTTTCTCTGAAAGATGCAACTTTTCAGGTAAAACATCTGCCCGACCAGCGCAGGCTGGTCGGGCAGAAAAATCATACAGAAAAATAAACGTTCATTTTAATGTATACACCTTATGCGGCACCCGTCCCTGCGCCTGAATAATGGATTCCTCTCCCTGACTCCATCGGCGCAGCTCAGTGGTGGCGGCCGTTCGCTTCAGAGAGGTAAGCTGCATATAGGTGGCACAGTCTATCGAGGCATGCGAGTGCAGGTAATCCAGCAGCAACTGCTTCCGTTCGGCAGGCGTATAAGGACAACTGCCGGAACGGATGGTGTGGTGATAAGGAGAACGTTCCAACGACATCCAGTCGTCTATGGCACGTAGAAACTCCTTTTCAGGCACAAACTTCACACCGCCCACTTCGATGCTGGCGGCATTGCGGCGGGTCTTCTGCTCATCGGATTCTTCGCGCTCCACGCCTTTCTTCAGAGCCAGCGTGGGAGTAAACCGTCCCAACCCGTCTATCTTGACGGTACATCCATCGGCCATCAGCACCGCCATGCGCTCGGCCAACGTACTGAGCACACCGGTAACGGCCCCTTTAGACAGTCCGCTGGCTTTGCTAATATGCTCCAACAGTTTGTCGAAATCCACCTGCCTTACTTCAATCAGACGGGGATACAGTTTCTTCTTGCCCTCTTCATACGAGATATTCATCTCTTGCATCACATATTTTGCCATACTGTTTCTATATTAATGAGTGAAATACTTAGAAGTTCTTTTACATCATATTCAGAAGTAGTTATCCTGCTTCTTATTGTCTGGCAGAGTTACGAAAAAATATCAAAACATACAACCCATCGGCTGAAAAACTTCCAAGAACTATGAAATAGCCTGTATTTTCACAAATAGGCGGCTGAAAAACTTCCGGAAGCTGCATGAGATTTATAAACGGCACCGCCGTTTATAAAAGCAGCAGCGGCGTTTATATAAACGGCATCGTCGTTTGTACAAACGGCAGTGCCGTTTATAGTTTTCTCTTGGCTTTTGAGAAGTTTACAGGTATATAAAAAAAATTAGGGTAGAAGTAAATAAACTTCTACCCTAATTTTGCACTTACTGTTGCGGAGAGAACGAGATTCGAACTCGTGATACCCTTTAGGGGTATACACGCTTTCCAGGCGTGCCTCTTCAACCACTCGAGCACCTCTCCTTTTCAAAACGGCTGCAAAGGTAATACTTTCATCCGGATATTCCAAATTTCAAAGCAAAATTTGGTAGAAACAGACGGACACACTATATTTGCTGTATGGATGATAGCCTATCGGCTATAGAACGGAGTTTGGTTTTTAATCTAATAAAAATATGTATCGTGTAACCCTGATTCTGCTGCTGGCACTGCTGCTGCCCGATATTTACCTCTACCTGGCTTACGTCACCAAGCGCACCTCCAGCTTCTGTTGGCGGACCTTGTACTGGCTTCCCAGCGCATTGCTTACGCTGACGTATGTATATTTCATCTATTTCACAGGCGGAAACGCACTGGCGCACCATCCGGAAGCCATCGGGAAGCTGGCCATTGCGGTGATGCTGCTGGCAGTACCCAAGATAACGCTGATGCTGACTTCGCTGCTGGGCATCGCCTGCCGCGGAATAGGCAGAAGTTTGTCGTACATCGTCTGGCATACGCCTTTCAGAGAGCCGCGCAGCCCGTTCGTCATTCACCGCCGCCCCTTTACCCTGGCCGGGCTGGTGCTGGGCGTTGTCAGTTTCTTCAATATCCTGTACGGGGCCTTGGTGGGTGTCAGCCGATTCGAAGTAAAAGAGGTGACGGTGGCCCACAGCGACCTGCCACAAGGGTTCGACGGGTATCGCATAGTGCAACTGTCGGATATACACATCGGCAGTTGGCACGACAAGCCGCAAGAGATAGAGCGTATGGTGGAGCTGGTAAATGCGCAGCAAGCCGACCTGATAGTGTTTACGGGCGACCTGGTGAACCAGCAGAGTTATGAATTGAAAGGGTTCGACCACATACTGGGCAGACTGAAAGCCAAAGACGGGGTGTATTCCGTACTGGGTAATCACGACTACGGCACCTACTATCACTGGAAGAATCCGCAGGAAGAACTCCGCAACCACCAATATCTGCTGGAAACGCAGAAGGCGATGGGATGGCAGCTGCTAAACAATGAGCACGTAGTCTTGCACCACCGGGGCGACAGCATCGCCCTTATCGGAGTGGAGAACGACGGAGAGCCGCCCTTTCCGCAACACGCCGACCTGGAGCAGGCCATGAAAGGTACAGAAGGTATGTATAGCATTTTGCTGAGCCATAACCCCACTCACTGGCGACGCGAAGTATTGCCACAATCGGATATACAGCTGATGCTGGCCGGTCATACCCATGCCATGCAGATGGAAATGTTCGGGCGGTCGTTGTCGGCTCTGAAATATCCGGAATGGTCGGGGCTGTACCACGAGGGGCAACGGGCGCTGTATGTCAACGTGGGCATCGGCTATGTGGGCCTGCCTTTCCGCTTCGGTGCCTGGCCGGAAATCACGGTCATCACCCTGCGAAGTAAATAACGGTGCATTTCCTTTCGGAATCGAATAAAAAGATTAACTTTGCCGCCGACTAAAAAATACATTTCCATGAAGCTACTCTACATTCTTTATCAGCTGTGTTTTGCTCTTCCGGTGCTGCTGGTGCTCACCATCGTCACCGCACTGATTACCATTGCGGGATCTTTGCTGGGCAATGCGCATTTCTGGGGTTATTATCCGGGCAAGATATGGTCGCAACTGGTGTGCATCATACTGCTTATTCCGGTAAAGGTAGTGGGCAGAGAAAAACTGCACGCCCATACCTCGTATGTCTTTGTGCCCAATCATCAGGGAGCTTTCGACATTTTTCTGGTGTACGGCTATCTGGGAAGAAATTTCAAGTGGATGATGAAGAAAGGATTGCGCAGCATTCCGTTTGTGGGCAAGGCGTGCGAGAG
>Elaine_p2__coassemble_7606_pt1 | contig 3017 bp, 2 predicted proteins | sample Elaine_p2__metabat2_high_PE_047 | metagenome-assembled genome bin Elaine_p2
GAACTAATTGCTGAAATTACTGGTCTTTCACCGGAGATTATAGCCAATTTGTAATGTCATTGAAGTATCTTAAAAGCAAACGTGTACTTTTAGCTAATCCTAAAAAGTACACGTTTGCTTTTAAGATACTTTGTATGTGTCGTTTCTTTTAGAACGAGTAGCCGAATCCTACATTCAGATAAATGGGATACATAGCAAAGGTGATAGTCTCGAAATCTTTTTGGAAAATATCATTGAGTCCCCAAGTGAGGTCGGCATGTACATTCAGATGCTTGAATGCACGCCATTTGCCTCCTAATTGTAATCCCCATTGGAATTTACGTAAGTCATCAGAAAAATCATAGGTAGCGATACTTTCTCCTTCAAAATTCACTCGAGAACCTGTGGCATCGGGGGTGCGCAAATGTCCTTCATATACGTGTCCGGAGAAATTTCCTTCTGTCAAGTACGAAAAGTATGGACCGAATGATAGAATCCATCGTTTACTAATACGGTAGTCTGCCAATACAGGAACGGTAAGGTACGAGTTTTTCACTTTAGTTTTTACACCGCCTGTCCAAAGTCCTTCTAAAAAGCCTCCTTCATCATTATAGATTTTCATGCCATAGTTTTTAACGGTAGCTTTAGTAGTCATACTCTTGTTTTCCAGTCGAATACCTACGGTTAGCCCCCATTTTTTTGCTGCGTCTAGCCATTTGGTGGCATTACCCTCTATGGCGATGGAAATCCCGGGTGCATATCCGTCAATGCTTCTAATTTCTTCGGGTAGAGGTAGGGGGGCAGTTCCGCCTACGTTAAAACCAGCTTTAATACTGTATTCCCATCCGTGCAGATAGGAAGTGATGAGACTTTTGTTTCGGTCTTCCTGCGCACATAACTGGAATACAGATATGCCGCATAGCAGTACGGCGAGGAATCTTTTTATTTGAGTTTTCATGTTTATTATTCTTTTTTGAAGTTTTTGAATCAGGGTAATGAAGCAGTTAATTTTCCTTGGCGGTAAGTTTTACTTCGTCTATATAGAGTGTGCTGCCTATAGCACCTTTAAAGAAAGCTCCCTCTACACTGGAAGAGAATACGATGGCTAACTTGTAGCCACCATTTCTCATTCGTTTGGGGTCAATGACCTTTCCGTTTTGGGGTTCGAAGGGAAACTCAAATTTAGTCCAACTATCCGTTTCTGGTAGAAATTCTCCATTGCTTTTAGGTAGGCGGTTTTCGGATTTTAAGTTGTAGCGTGCCATTGATACGATGCGGTCGGAGGTTAGAGAGTTGTCGCCGTCCAGTATCGTGAAGTCTGTGTCTACTTCATAAAGAACTCCATAAATGTCACATTCGTCTAGCTTTCCTTCTATAGGTTTCCCTTTTTCTTCAAAGATTGCACCTCGCTTGAATTTGTACCATCCTTCTAATTTTAGCGGTTCTTTAAAGAATGGATAACCAAGTTGGGTTGCTTTGCGTGCGTTTTTCAGCGCATCTTCTACGTTGAACGAGCCTATGAAGAGATTGCCAGCAGCGATGTGCATTCCTACTAGACTGCCGAATTTACCGGTGTCGCGAGTCTCCAATTTAACCGCTTTTCCTCCGTCCACTCCTCCTGATACTTGTACGGTAGGATAAAGTTCAGGGGATGTTCCTTTACCAGTCATCTTGTAACCTGGATTTCCGCTAGCCCATTCCAAGCGTAGGGATGTAGTGCTTTCATTGCTTTTCTGGTGTTCATAGAAAATGTGAAAGGGGGTATTAGAACTAAGTGTCTCGAAACTGTATTGAAGAGGCATCTCCGTTTGCCAAACTGTAATGGTATAGCTTGCAGTGTATTCTCCGTCTTCAGACACTACCTTGAATTTCCGGTTTGCAGACCGTGAGAAGTCGTAGACTGAATCGTGATCACCGGGTTCTATTGTTTCGGGGGTGATGGTGGCTCCATCGGGTAATTGGAATATGATTTCTATATCAGATAGTTCCGTACTCTTTGACACAAAAAGCTGTATAGTGTGATTCTCTGCGTTGATGGTTGCTTGTTGGATATAAGTACCCGTGCAGCCGTCTATGGCAGCCTCTTTGTTCAGTGCCTCGTCTTGTATGCAGGATGCTAGAAGCAGAGAAGCTAGTCCGATGCCTGCAAATAATTTCCTCATCTTCATGAAAAATCTTTTTTATATTTATACTATGAATTGAGCGGCAAAGATAGTGAAAGAAAAGTTATTAGCATGATTTTCTGTTCTTTTCTCTTTAGAATAAAACAATTTTTCTATTTTTGTCTGTCTAAAATGCAATGCTATGACCGAAACAGAAAGAAAGAGAATCATTCGGCTGGTGAAGCAGGAAGTGGTACCTGCCATTGGCTGTACAGAGCCTATTGCCGTGGCACTCTGCGTGGCCAAGGCTACAGAGTTGCTGGGCAAGCGTCCGGAGAATATCAGTTTGCAGTTAAGTGCCAATATCTTGAAGAATGCTATGGGCGTAGGTATTCCTGGCACAGGTATGATAGGCTTGCCTATTGCAGTGGCTTTAGGAGCCTTGATAGGAAAGTCTGATTATCAGTTGGAGGTATTGAAAGATTGTTCGCCTCAGGCTGTGGAAGAGGGTAGGCAGTTTATCTCAGAGAAGCGAATAGACATATCCTTGAAGGCCAAGTGTGTGGAAAAACTTTATATAGAGGTTATATGTCAGGCCGGGGCAGATAAAGCCACAGCAGTAATTGCCGGTGGTCATACTTCGTTTGTGCTGTTGAAACATAATGATGAAGTGCTGTTGGATAAACAGATAACTGCCAGAGGATTGGAAGAAACCGAGGAACCGCTGAATTTAAATCTGCGCAAGGTCTTTGACTTTGCTATGACGGCACCCTTGGATGAAATACGGTTTATACAGGAAACTGCACGCTTGAATAAAGCTGCTGCCGAGCGCTCTTTTGAAGGAGATTTTGGTCACGGATTGGGTAAAATACTGCGTGGTACGTATGAGCATAAGGTAATGGGCGACAGCGTATTTTCACATATCCTATCGTATAC
>Elaine_p2__coassemble_12984_pt1 | contig 2012 bp, 2 predicted proteins | sample Elaine_p2__metabat2_high_PE_047 | metagenome-assembled genome bin Elaine_p2
CTTTTGCGAAAAAGTTAAGAAGCATTATGATACAATCAATGACGGGCTACGGCAAGGCAACGGTCGAATTGCCCGATAAAAAAGTAAGTGTTGAGGTAAAATCACTCAACAGCAAGGCTATGGACCTGTCGGTTCGTGTAGCTCCTCTATACCGGGAAAAGGAAATGGACATTCGCAATGAAGTGGCCAAACTGCTGGAACGCGGCAAGGTGGATTTCAGCCTGTGGATAGAGAAGAAGGAGGGGGCGCAGTCGGCTACGCCTATTAACCGCGAATTGGTAGCTGCTTATTACGACCAAATACGCGAACTGGTGGCTGTAAAGGGCATTCCGGAACCGCAAGACTGGATGACTACGCTGCTGCGGATGCCGGATGTGATGACGAAGGTGGAGGTGCAGGAGCTGACCGAAGAGGAGTGGACACTGGTACACGGTGCCGTGAGCGAGGCTTTGGGCCATTTGGTGGATTTCCGTAAGCAGGAAGGGGCTGCACTGGAAATGAAGTTCCGTGAGAAAATTCATAACATAAGAAAGCTGCTCTGCGAGGTGGTGCCCTTCGAAGAAGAACGGGTGGGAAAAATCAAAGACCGGATTACCGACGCCCTGGAGAAGACGCTGAGTGTGGATTACGACAAGAATCGGCTGGAACAGGAGCTGATCTTCTACATTGAAAAGCTGGATATCAACGAAGAGAAGCAGCGGCTGGCCAATCACTTGGATTATTTCATCGCTACTCTGGAAAGCGGCAGCGGACAGGGAAAGAAGCTGGGCTTCATTGCGCAGGAAATGGGACGCGAAATCAATACCCTGGGCAGTAAGTCGAACCACGCTGAAATGCAGAAAATCGTGGTGCAGATGAAGGATGAATTGGAGCAAATCAAAGAGCAGGTGCTGAATGTAATGTAAAGAACTCTCGGCCAAAGCAAGGTTAGCTTTTAAAAGAAACAGCTTTAAAAAAAAGGGAATGAGTATGGGTAAACTGATTATTTTTTCGGCTCCGTCGGGGTCGGGTAAGTCGACAATCATCAATTATCTGTTGACACAGCATTTAAACTTGGCTTTCTCTATCTCGGCCACGAGCCGCGCACCCAGGGGAACGGAGCAGCATGGAGTGGAGTATTTCTTTCTGACTCCCGACGAGTTCCGTCGTCGCATAGCTGCGGGCGATTTTCTGGAGTATGAAGAGGTGTATCCGGATCGCTTCTATGGTACGCTGAAGGAGCAGGTGGAACGTCAGCTGGCCGACGGTCAGAACGTGGTGTTCGATGTAGATGTGGTGGGCGGATGCAACATCAAGAAATTCTACGGCGAGCGGGCACTGTCGGTATTTATTCAGCCGCCTTCGGTGGAGGAGCTGCGCAAGCGGCTGGTGGGCAGAGGTACGGATGCTCCTGAGGTGATAGAGAGCCGCATAGCCAAGGCGGAATATGAGCTGGGCTTTGCCTCGAAATTCGATACGGTAATCGTGAACGATGACCTGGAAACGGCCAAGGCGGAAGCTTTGAAGGTGATTCAGGATTTTTTGAATCGATAGTCTCGGAACTGCCGGGCTCTCCGGGCTTCCGGCAGTTTCTTCTCTGCTTCAGAGAGGGGCTAGAACCGCTCTTTCTTCGGATCCTATAACTGGGAGCGGGTACGGAGCGGGTACGGAGAAGACTGGGAGTTGATACGGTGAAGAGTCTGTATGTATCCAGGAATAAAGTAACTGTTGTTTTCGTTTACCAAAAAGTTTGGTGTATGAATAATAGAAATAAACCCAAGATTCCGGCTTTTATCAGTTATACGCCTCGCTTCACCCGCGTTTTGCTGTGCGTTAGTCTGCTGGGAGCGCTGATAACCATATTCTATGTGGCTGTAGCGTGTTACAGGGGAGCAGAAGTAAAAGTGTGGAACATGCTGCTTATCTTGGGCGTTTTTCTGCTGAATGCTGTAATGAATTGGCAGGCGTTGCGTCATGCAAAGAAAGAATAAAAGGATGGAAATAGGAATTTTCAGCGGGTCGTTTAACCCGAT